>Ga0268280_1000411_pt1 | contig 37553 bp, 39 predicted proteins | sample saktaG_9_FD_190139 | JGI IMG/M metagenome (GOLD analysis project Ga0268280, IMG submission 190139) | Saline water microbial communities from Sakinaw Lake, British Columbia, Canada - sak_2011_5_24_40m | ecosystem: Environmental > Aquatic > Non-marine Saline and Alkaline > Saline ...
ATTTCATCTCTTAATTTCTTGTTTCTAAACAAAATGCTGGTTAAGACATCGGTTTTATTCTCCACGATGTCTCTGACAAAGCGATTGGCAAACTCTTGAGCAAATCGAACTTCCTCGTTTTTTAGTTCTTCTTTCTGGCTATGGTTAATTGCATAAATAATGGAAAAGATATTCACTAGTGATAATACGATTATTACAAGAATAAAACTTGAAATAATTTTAAGGCTTAGTTTCATATTTATATCCTACGACGACATTTACTTGATTAAATATCCTGAATTCGCCATCCTCTGATAATTTTGAATAATAAACCCCTTTTAATCCTTGATGGCCCAAAACACTGTAGGTAATTTCCTTACCTATCCCAATATCGATATTACGCATTGATTCAAGTGCTTCTACAAATTTATCTCTGGTTAAATCAGTTCCTGCGATTTCCAACGCTTTCACCAATACTTTAGCGTTTACAAAACCTTCTAAAGCCACATAATTAGGCCTATCATTCGGAAAATATTTCTTTACCAATTCCCGATACTCCTTAACTCCTGGTAATTCTTCTAAGAAAGGGTCCGGAACTACTTGCGTTACAATAATTTTTTCGTAATCTAATGGATTTATCTTTTGTATCTGGATGAGCTCTTTAGCGAATGCCTCTGAACCAACAAATGATACGGTATGAAAATAAGGCTTAAATCCAGCATCATTCGATATCTTTACAAATTTAGCTAAAGGAGAATAAGTTCCCACCATTATAACCACTTCGGCTTCGCTTAATTTAATATTCAGCATTGCTTTCTCTACATCCATTGCCCCCCTGACAAAGGTTTCTGTGGCAACCGTATACATATTTCTTCTTTCAAGAGCCAGCTGCACTCCCGAAAGTACCGCCACCCCAAAAATATCCTCCTGGTATAAAACGGCAATTTTCTTTAAATTTAGTTTATCAACAAAATAACTAATAGCACTTTCTGTTTCGGTATAATATGAATCTCTAACATTAAATATATACGGCCGGTAAGGAGTCCTGAATATTTCTGCTCCTGAAAAAATCCCCAGAAGCGGAATCTCTGATTTATGAACAATATCTACAACCTGCGCTGTTGTAGGAGTCCCCACATAATCAAACAAAGCAAAAACTCCCACCTGGGCGATTAATTTCTGGGTATTTGTAACTGTTTCCGCGGGGCTATAATGATCATCCGTGCTAATCAGCCTTATTTTTCTTCCGTGTATACCTCCCCGGTCATTAATTTCATTAATATAAGCTAAAGATCCATGGATTGTCTGAGTACCTAAAAAGCCCGCAAATCCTCCTAAGGCGGCTGAAGAACCGATAACGATTTCCGCGTCACTAACTCCCGGAACAACTTTTGTTATCGATTTATTTTGTCCGCAACCTGAAATAAACAATATAAATGTAAATAAACAAATAATTTTTTTCAAAGTTAGGCTCCTTTCTAAATAAAAATACCCAGCTATCCAATTGATAACTGGGTTAAATTTTCTTAAGTTTCTTTTGATGATTCCTCCCTGCCTTTTAAAATCACAACCACTCAAAGAGGTAATAACAAAAAGTGGAGCTGAGGAGGATCGAACTCCTGACCCCTTGCATGCCATGCAAGTGCTCTCCCAGCTGAGCTACAGCCCCGAAATTATCTATTGACCTTTGCTATTTTAGAATATAAAATAGACGACGTCAACTTAAAAAATCCTTGCCGAAGTGGTGGAATGGCATACACGTCGGTCTCAAAAACCGATAAGGGCAACCTTGTAAGGGTTCAACTCCCTTCTTCGGCATAAATAACAGGGCCAGATTCAATCTTGGCCCTGTTTTATTTAATATACGCAAAGATTGCCTGATAGATGCGCTTAGCGATAACCTGATAACCGCGGGCATTCGGATGGAAAAAATCACTTTTCATCGCTGGATTAGTAATAATTCTATTTAAAATTACCGGGATGAATATTGCTTTTTTCTCGGCGGCTATTTTTTTGAAAGCTTCTCTATATTCCCTAAAAAACATCCCCGCGCTAATATCCACCAAAGCCACCATTGCGCCCTTCTCCTGGATACGCTCAATAATCCGAGTTAGATTTTTAACTGTGTTCTCCTTAGGGATCTTTTTAAGAAAATCATTTCCGCAGAACTCCACAATCACAAGCTTCGGGTTTCTAGCCAAAACATCATTTTCTAATCGCTCTAAAGCGGCAAAAGTAGTATCTCCATCAACACCGGCATTAACCACCGGTAACTTAACCAATTTTCTTAAAGCTGACGGGTAATCCTCTCCAGGATTTGCCCCGTAGCCAAAGGTAATGCTGTCTCCAAAACAAATAATATTCGCGCCTTGAGCATCGAGATTTTTAATTTCCGGCTTAAAACACCCCGCCAAAAGAATGCTCAGTATTATTATAATATATTTTATTTTATTCTTGTCCATGTCTTAATCTAAGTTGTCCACAGGCAGCATCAATATCTTGGCCTCTTTCTTTTCTTAAAGTAACATTGATTCCAGAGTTAAACAGCTTATCCTTGAACAAAAGAATTTCTCTTTCCGACGGAGGAAATATTTCTAATTCTGCTATCGGATTTGCCGGTATCAAGTTCACCTTAGCTAATCTTAAATTTTTCAGGAGAAGTACTAAATTTTCTGCCGAGGAAACATTTGAATTAAAATCTTTAATTAGAATGTATTCAAAAGTAATCTGGCGATTAGTTTTGGCGATATATTCATGGCAACATTTGATCAAAGCTTCCAAAGGATACTTCTTATTCACCGGCATAATTTGATTACGAATTTTATCAATAGCCGCATGTAAAGATATAGAAAGCTCCACCTGCAAATTCTCTTCTTGCAACTTTTTTATTCCTGGGATGATCCCGCAGGTAGAAATAGTAATCCGCCTGGCTCCAATATTAAAAGCCAGCGGCGAATTAATCAAACGGATCGCGCTCAGCACGTTTTCATAATTATCTAACGGTTCACCGGTGCCCATAAATACAATATGGCTCAGTTGGCCTGCTTTTAGATTATTCTTTAGATAAAGTACTTCATCTAAAATTTCGCCTCTGGTTAAATTACGCTTAAACCCACCTAAAGCGCTGGCACAAAAATTGCAGCCGAATTTACAACCTGCCTGCGATGAGATGCATCCGGTAATGCGCCGGGCAGCCGGGATATTTACTGCCTCCACCAAATTCTTATCAGTTAGCTCAAAAAGAAATTTGGCTGTTCCGTCGCTAGACTCCTGTAAATCCGCCAGAGCCAACCCTAATATACTAAATTCATCAGTTAAGTTCTTTCTTAAAGGCGCGGGCAAATTGCTCATCCGGCTAAATTCATAAGCGCCTTTCTGATAAATCCAATTATATATCACTCGGGCATGATATTTAGGGCTACCCCAGGAGAGTAATTTATCTTCCAGCTCTTTTAAGCTTAGTTCCTTAATATCCCTCATAATCATTTTAGGGACGTTTCTGAATCCAAAGCGAGAACTGTCCCTTTAGGGGACACTTTTACCTTTGCTTTCAGAAACGTCCCTAAGTTTTTCTTTGTCGATTTTGCCGGCGCGGTTCTTAGGAAGCGCTGCGCAAAATTCAAAATAATGCGGAATCTTAAAATGCGCCAAATGCTGGCGCAAAAAAAAACGCAAATCTTCTTCGGAAATATTTTTACCTTCCTTAGCCACCAGAAATGCCTTAGGCACCTCTCCTCTTAATTTATCCACTACCCCGACTACTGCTGCCTCAGCAATATCCGGATGTTTTCCTAAAACCGACTCTATTTCGGGTTCAAAAACAATTTCACCACCCACCTTGATCATCTCTTTTTTCCTGCCCACAATATATAAAAAACCTTCGTTGTCAATTTTTCCCAAATCTCCCGTATAAAACCAGTTATTACGAATAGTTTCACAAGTTAATTTTTCATCCTTAAAATACCCATCCGTAACTACCCAACTTTTTACCACCACCTCCCCTATCTGTCCGCTTGATACTTCCTGATCACTATCTGAAAATATCTTTACCTGAATCCACGGCGCCGGACGGCCCACGCTTTCAATATTTTCTGAACCCATCGGTAAAACTGTCGTCGGAGCATTAGTTTCGGTCAAGCCCCATCCATTTAAAAGGCTGGCCTTGGGGCAAAACTGATGAAACCTACGTAAAGCATCAGGCGAATTAGAAGCACCGAAGGTAACTATCCAACGCAAACTTCCCAAATCAAATGTCTCAAATTCCTTTAACTGCAACAGGGCATAATACATTGAAGGGACAATCCAAAAGAAATTAACTTTATAATTCTTTATATTCCTTAAGAAATCTAGCGGCATAAAACGCTCCATGAGGACGACCTTCAAACCAAAAGAGATCATATTTTGAATATAAATCAACCCCCCTAAATGCGAAAACGGCAAAGCGCAAAGCGCGGTATCTTTTACGCTTAAATCCGCATTGACAAAAAAAGCCATGGATTTCGGCGGAGCATCCAGCTGGGCATAATTAATCAAAACCCCTTTAGGTTTACCGGTTGTGCCGGAAGTATAAAAAATTATGGCATAATCCTTTTCATTAATCTTTACCCCGTTAGAGATAGGTTGCCGTAGGCAACCGTCAGTCGCCTTTGGCGCCTTATCTCTAACGGGGTTTACCTCCGGAGCACAACTCTGGCCTTCTACCATGAGCTTTTGGAAACTTAAACTTTCCTGATCTTCTGATTGACAGGAAATAATATTCTTTAATCTTGGCAATCTTGCCTTAAGATTAGCAAATGAAATATTGGCCTTATGTTTAGTAATCAAAATTTTAGCCTCAGAGTGATCCAAACAGGAAACTATTTCATCCTCGGTAAGCATAAAATCCAGAGGCACGCAACATGCGCCAATTGACCAGATCGCTAAATAGCTGATAATATATTCTGGCCAGTTAGGAAGATAGATTGCTACCTTATCAGTGCGTTTTATTCCCAGCTTAAGCAGGCTTTGGCTAAAAGAAAAAACTTTATCTTTGAGTTGTAAAAAAGAGATGCTTTCTTCGCGAAAGATAATCGCACTCTTCTGTGCATATTCCTTGGCACATTGCTCTAAAATATTAATTATATTCATTTAAAATCCGTACCAGTAACTTACCAGAGGCTTTCCTTCATCGGACTGATCTAAGATAACATTCTTGATGCGGGTGTATTCTAAAAAACCTTCCTTGCCCAATTCTTTGCCAAAGCCGCTCTGTTTAAATCCGCCATAAGGAAGCTGGTTATAAAACATGCCATAGGTATTAATCCAGACAATGCCGGTATTTAACTTCTTGGCTAAATCCTGCGCCAAAAATAAATCTTTGCTCCAAACACAAGCGGCCAGACCAAAATCCACACTATTGGCCAAAATTGCCGCCTCATCCGAACCGGAAAACTTATGGATCAAAACTACCGGCCCAAAAACTTCTTCTTTAAATATATGTGAATGCGCGCCTACATCTACCAGGACTGTCGGCTCAAAAAAATAACCATTTTTTAATTCCGCATTTTCCGGAATTTTACCCCCGCACAAAACCTTGCCGCCCTCAGCTTTTGCCTTATCAATATAAGCCATAATTTTTTTGCGCTGCGCGTCGCTGATTAAAGGCCCCATTTGAGTTTCAAAATTATCCGCTAAACCCAGTTTTATGCGCTTAGCCTTTTCGACAAAACTATGCAAGAAATTATCATAGATACCTTCTTGGACAAAAATCCGCGACATTGCCGTGCACATCTGCCCCTGGTTTAAAAAAATAGATGTAAGCGAGCTGTTCACCGCAATATCCAAATCAACATCATTAAATATCAGGCTGGCAGATTTACCTCCCAGTTCCATAATCATCTTCTTAACATTTTTAGAAGTTTGCTGCAGAATCTGCTTACCTGTTTCATTGCTACCGGTGAACGAAATCATATCCACGCGCTTATCCGCACAAAGCTCCTCACCTATTTTTGTACCACTGCCGTTAATAATATTAACTACACCGGCAGGCAAGCCTGCGTGATTAATAATTTTAGCAAGCTCCAAAACAGTAAGCGGGGTAAGGCTGGAAGGCTTTAAAATCACCGTATTACCGGCCGCCAGAGCGCTCGCCAGCTTCCAACAGGCAATCAAAAGCGGATAATTCCAAGGCACAATTAAAACTACTACCCCCATGGGTTCAGGAATTAATTTGGCCTTGGCATCAGCCGAAACGTTAATTTCCTTTTCATCCAGGTAATCAAGAAAATTATTCGCCATAAATTCAAACGTTTTGGCGCTGGATGGAATATCCATAAAGGTAGTTTCTTTGATCGGCTTACCAGTATTCTGCATTTCCAATGCCGCCAACAATCCGGCATTATCCAAAATACCCTGGGTAATCTTAGAAATAAACTCTTTACGCTCAATTAAAGAAAACTGTGACCACGGCCCCTGATCAAAAGCCTCTCTGGCGCTAGATAAAGCCAGCTCTACCTCTTTGGTGGAAGCCAAAAACACCTCGGCAATAACTTTGCCGGTTGAAGGATTAACAATATTTTGTTTTTCTGAAGTTTCGATGAATTGACCGTTTATATAAAGTGGGTATTTAGAGTTCATTTGATCTTCACCTCTTTGAATAAAGCAAATAGCCGATTAAAAGGTACATACCATTTAGAAAGCTGGCCTAATTGGCCGCTTAATTTCATCTTGCCTTGTGTAACCGCTACAAATGAATCCAGTTTGCCTAAAAATACCTGCTCCCAAACTAGGGTCCCAGCAGAAATAACAAAAGGCGCGTCGCTATCCGTATCTAATTTTATGATTTTCCCTTTTTCAAAATTAAATTTAAAAACCTCTCCACTATCATCAAGCTTGATCGCTAATTTTACCGTAAGCTCTAACTCTTTACCCTTTTGTGAAATGAATTCATCCTGATTGACTAAATCTACGATTGCCTGAATATGCGCCTGACTAAACATAACGTATACCGGCTGGTCGCATTTTAAATCCTCTTTTAAAGCTATATCTAAATCATCGAGAATATCCTTATCAAAAAGCCGGGCCAAAGCCGCACTCTTAACTGCCTCTTCTAATGCTTCAGTAATACTTAAAGCGTCCTGGAATTTATCGGCAATCGCTACTGTGCCATGATTCTTCAAAACTACTAAATTATTTGTCTTTAAAGCGGCAATTACCGGCTCCGGAGCCGTCACTGTCGGAGTTTCCTGAGGTATTACCGGAATAGCTCCAAGATAAAACTTAGTTTCAAAGCTCATCGCCTTAAGAGTTTTGGCTACCGCAAAATATCCATTGATTAATGGCGGATGACAATGCACTACTACTTGGGCGGGAAAATTTTTATAGACTAAGGTGTGCAAAGGTAACTCTGAACTTGGTTTAATTTCACCTTCATATTTACCACTCCCTAAATTTACTTTAACAATATCGCTGTCATTTAACTGACCCAGATATGTACCCGTAGCCGTAATGAGAATATTGTCAGCATCTAACTTTACGCTTAAATTTCCAGATTTAGCCACCGCTAACCTGGCATCGTAAAGCCGTTTGCCAACTTTAATTATTTCAAGCCTTAATTCATGCTCAGACATATTTAAACCTTTAAATAAATGTGCTTGGTAATTAATTTTGCCGGCGTAACATCAAAAGCCGGATAATACGCCTTGACTTCTTTGGGCGCCAAATATAACCCCCGATAAATTTTTAATTCATCTGATGGCCTAATTTCAATCTTAATCTCTTTACCGCTCTTTAATTTTGAAGCCGGCGGACATATTACATAAAAAGGAATTTTAAAATACTTAGCCACTACCGCGATTTGATAAGTGCCGATTTTATTGGCAATGTCGCCGTTTAAGGTTAAATGGTCTGCCCCGACGATAACTTTGGTCACTTTACCCAATGATAATAAATACGCCACCATATTATCGGTAATAATCGTCACGTCAAAACCGGCGCGCATAATCTCCCAGGCAGTAAGCCGGGATCCCTGCAAGTACGGCCGGGTCTCCGTAACATAAAAACTTATTTCTTTGCCCTGCGCTTTAGCAAATTGAGCAATTAACGGCATTAAACCGCTGACATTACAATGCGTCAAAATTACATCACCACTTTTAAGTAAATTTGCGGTAGCTTGTGCCTGCTGAATTCTTTTCTCCTTGAGCATCTCTAAAAAACCCAAAATGCTTTTCTCCAGCGGCGCGCCGCTTTTTTCCATCCCTAAAACCATATCCGTTAGAAATTTAAATGACAACGTCGGCCGCGTGGCATTAATCGCTGCGGCAACCTTAGCCAAATTCTTGTTCTGCCGCTTGCTTAAAATAAAAGCGTACATCACTAAAAGCACTTGGCCCACAGCGCGGGTCTTCATCTCTTTTATCGCCTTGCAAGCCTGCTGATAATTCTTAGCCTTTATATAGGTAAGCTTCTGTGGCAGCTGGGTTTCATCCAAGATATGAATAGTGTTACCTTTTAATTGTATCGGCCAAAATAATGGAGAAAATTTCATATTCGTCCTTTTTTTGCGGGTCCTGTCTTGGGTATTTTCTAGCGCTGACGCGCTTCGAAAACACCCAAGCCACCCGCAAAGATTAGTTTACTTACCCTCTAGTTTTTTGACCAACTCTAATGCGATTTTTATTAAATTGCTTTCTGCCATATAATAAAGCGGATTCATAAAACCCATTTCACCGGTAATTACATTATCACTTACGGCTAATATTGAAGCGGCCTTAATATTATAGGTCTGGCAAATCGTTAACAGCGTCGAGGAAACCATATCTACTGCCCGCGCGCCTTCTTTACGCTTGGCTTCCACAATCTCACGGGTTTCACGCAATAAAGCATCCGTAGTCCAAGCCTTGCCACGGTGCACACTTAAATCCATGTCTTTAGCAATGTTAAATAAAAGATCGGAAAGTTTTTTATCGCTCACTGTCTTAAAATCCTTAGCCACATAATATGGTGTTACCCCATCCCCGCGAATAACCTCATCTACCACAAATAAATCCCCGACCTTAATATTCTCATCAAGTGACCCACAAGTACCTACGCGGATAATATTTTGGATGCCCGCGTTACACATTACTTCCGTCGTAATTGAGGTATCCGTAGAAAATCTTCCTCCGTTAATGCCGGTAACCTTAATTCCCTCATAAGTACCGGTATACATGGTATATTCCATAAAAGAAAAATTGCGTACGGGATTTTCTATTTTCTTCATTAATACATCCAGGCGGTCACGCGGCCCGGGCACAATCGCATATTTACCGACATCCTGCGGCCTAAGCTGCACCATCTCCGTTAAGTCTCTTCCCGTTAAATGAACATTTTTCTGCATCTGCATATTAATTTCTCCTTATCAGTCAGCGGGTCCTGCCACCACAACATCCGCTAAAATAAAACCGCCTACGGGGAAATGACCCCTTGTCCTACAAGCGAGGACATAATAAAAATACTTATAATTCTTGCCCAGCAATATATATTTAAAAATATGAAAAATAACTTAGCATATCCTTCGAAAACAAAAATGCATGGTGAGATTCCGATAGCCAATATTATTGTAAAAATAGTAAAGGGAAGGCTACTAAAAGCAGGCGGATTAAAAAACTGTAAGAAAAAATATAGAGGCGCATTCTTCTCTCTTAAATTTCCCCATCCGCTATTATCTGCCCCAAAAATAAAGCTTGAACTAAATAAGAAAATAATTAGAAATAATATTAATAATCTCGCCCGCATATTCTTTTTAGTTATCTAATTCAACTAATCTTAATAAATTGCTCAAATTTCCACCCAAAATTGCAGCTTTATCTTGTTCTGCAATATCTAAATCTTTTATTACCTGAATTCCAGCTGCCAAATCATTCTTTGCCGGCCAGTCGCTGCCCCACAAAATACGTCCTGGGCCCATAAGCTCAAGGGCAAGCAGGAAATTCGCCTTAGTCGTATCGCCGCTTGTATCTACGTAAATATTCTTAAAATAATCTGAAGGAACCCCTTGCAAGTCTTTGACAAAGTTCATCTTGCGTAGCATCTGATAAGTAGAGTCAAATCGCTGTTTAAGATAACAAATTGCTCCGCCAAAATGGGCAAAAATGAATTTCACCTTAGGATACTGCCGTAAAATATCCGACATTAAAAGCTTGCCAATTGAAATTGTTGTATCAAAAACATACTCAATAACCGGAGTAAGCAGGGGATCTTTAACTCGCTCATAGCCAATAGGATTTACAATCTGCGAGTGCACAAAAATAGGAAAATTTCTTTCTTCAGCCAGCTTATATACCGGTAAAAACATCCGATCATCAAGATAGATTCCGTTATAACTTGAAGCCAGGGAGATCGCCTTAAAACCTAACTCACCCGTTACGCGTTTTAATTCCTCCACTATATCAATAGAATTATCAAGCGGAAGAATCGCTGCGCCGATAAACCGATTGCCATAGCGCTTAAGAATCTGGCCAACATTATCATTATAAAGATGTGCCACTTGGCTAATACTACCTAATTTCAAGTGTGCATCCGTAGTCGGATAACTTAAAACTGCCCGCTGGATTCCTGCCGCATCCATCATCTTTAACTGAGATTCAATATCACCCCAAGCTTTATGAAAAAAATGAGAATTAGTAATAATCTCATCCGGCAGCCAATGGGAATGTGCGTCAATTAACATTAGTGTTCTGCGCCCCTTAATATACGGTGGGTCATTTCTTTTTCATAAAACGCTTTGATCTCCTCTAAGGCTTTTTTCCCAAGCTCTGAAGTAATTAATTTCTCAATAACGTTGAGTTTTACATCCAGAAAAATAAACTCCGGATTTGTCCTTAAACCCTGGTATTTTAATTCCAGGCAAGCCTTTTCTTTGGCCGAGATATATTCCTGAAAATTATTTACCATTTTCTCCAGTTCGACTTTTTCATGCGGTAAATAAGAACCCATCAGTGTATTTTCCATCTCCAGCAAAATATCCTTATCAATCTCCACCTGAGTAAATTTGCGCTCGTACTTATCAAATGCCTCTTTAGTGGTTTTATATAACCAAACAAAGTAGCGTTTTTTTAAATTCTTGATATCTAGACTATTCATCCATCCTCCTATTTTAAAAATAGACCCCTATTTCCTCACTAGCTCCACTGTATCAAAATAAAGTGTGCCTTTCGATCCGGGAAGCGGCTCAAATTGAAACACCTTGATCGGAAAATCAATTTCACCGTTTTTATCCGCGCCATCAGGCTGCCAGTCATCACGTACTAGGAATTTATCAAAACTAGCAACTACTTTTTTCCATCCTTTAAAATCATCATCTGTGGTAAAACGCCAGATTTCTCCACCACTATCTTTTATATCAAAAGCAATCTTTACCTTAGAATCTGTCCCGTAAAGATAAAAAGATATGGCGCTATAATCCTCCCATTTTACATCTACTGGATTAAGCGTCCAAAGCGCATTCTTAGCATCTAAGCCTGTGCCGCGGGCAACATAAATATAACCACCGCTAACAGCATCATAAGTTACTTTAAGCGACTGATTGCCGGTATTCTTAATCTCTGTAGCTTGCGTTACTTCAACCGTAGAGCCATTACCTGAGCCAAAATCAACTGTTCCTTCCGGACCTCCAGAAACCGAAATTTCAAAATCATCAATTAATAAGTTATTCCCTTCTGCCAAACAAGCTCCAGTCACCAACAAAACTAACGTTGTTGTTAAAAATCCTATTTTTTTCATTTTATTTCTTCCTTTCTAATACTTTTTGGTTTTTCCTACATTCTATCTATTAACTACTATCTACTGTTACTTTCCTGGATGTTGTTGTTTAAACGGTATTACCGGAGCGGTCCAGGGTGTTTGTTGGTTAATAACTGAAATCTCCAAAGGGCAAACATTAGCCGGTACGGTTAAGGCAAAACGCACTGCATCTTCTATTGCTTCAGTACTCATTAAACGCGAAGTATCAGCTGTAATATCTTTAAGTTTACCGGTAAGCTCTGTATCAGTTACCCCGGGCAAAATAGAGGTAACCTTAATTCCCTGGTCGCGCAATTCCCAGAATAAGCCTTTGGAAAAAGCACGCAAGCCTACTTTAAGTGAACTATAAACAATAAAATTCCTGGGAAGAGGATCACAAAGCGTTGACCCTGAGACCATATTGATTATCGCGCCTGATTTATTCTTGAGCATATCATTAATCACCAGACGAATTAAGCGCACATAACCCAAATAATTGGTATGTGTTAACCTTTCAAAATCCTCAATCGGCTGTTCCTGAAAAGGATACTGGCTGGACACCCCGGCATTATTAATCAAAATATCTATTCTGCCAAATTTCTCTTTTGCCTGATTAACCAAATTTTCCAAATCCTCCAATTTAGTAACATCACAAGCAACAGGCAACACTGCAACTTTATATTTCTTGGCAATCTCATCTGCAGTTTCTTTTAAGGGTCCTTCCCCGCGCGCAGCAATAGCCAAATTTATCCCCAAGCTTGCCGCAGTGCAAGCAAGGGCTTTTCCAATACCACGACTGGCTCCGGTAACAATGGCCACCTTTCCTTTTAAATCCTTACTCATAGTAAACCTCCCTCGAAAAACCTATTTAAGCGCTTCTTCTTCGATAATCTTTTTAAAGATCTTTAAATTATGCTGCGAGCCTTCGTTAATAAAACCTTCAATCTGCGCATCATTAAATTTGGCCTTTGCATCCATTTCAAAATGCTGGATCCAGGTTAGTTCAATGCCTTCGGGCTTAGGGGTATAGAGCCAGATAATCTTCATATATTTAAAAGGAAATTTAGGCTCCTGTCTTTCAGCATAAGCAAGATAATTATCTTTAAAGAGTAACCGCCAAGATTGCCAAGATTTATCATCTTCATCCGTAAGGCGGAAAGTAATCTTGTTAGCCTCTTTCTTAACTACTTCTGCTTTTTTATATTCCGTACCAAATAACTCAGTCCAACGCGTGATATCATTAGAAATATCATAAACTAAATCATACGGCGCATTAATAATAATCGAATTACAAGTATGTCCCATTTCATCTCCCTCCATTATTTATGCTCTTTTAGATTCTGATAAATACGGGTGGCTTGGGTGTTTTCGCAGCGCGTCTAGCGCAAGAAAATACCCAAGACAGGACCCGTTTTAAGCTATTAATCTAAAAGAGCCACCACCCTCGCCCAAGCTGCTCCGGTATTTTTTATGCGTATCGGAAAGCAAATAATTTTAAAACCAAAATCCGGTAGCTTTTCCAAATTAGCCAGTCTCTCTATATGAATGAATTCTTTCTTACGCCCATGAAAATGCGCCGGGTAAAATGTTTTAGGATCTTTTGTTTTTAAAAACTCACTTAACATAAATCTATACGGCCGGTCAATACCCATGGTATCTACGCCGAAAATTTTGATCCCCCGGTCTAAAAGATAATCAATAGCCGAAGGATCCACGCCGGGATAATTCGCAAAATATACCGCTTGGCCGTATAATTTATCCGCTGCCGTATGTAATAAAACAATGTCCAGAGACTTCAACTGATAATTTATTTTTTTAAGCGCTGCTTCGATATCCTCTGCTTTGATTACCTCATTAGGCTTTTTATGGGTAAATTCTAATTTTACTCCATCCTGGTAACAATACTCCAAAGGTATTTCATCCGCGGTCTTCGAAACCCTACCTTCTGATTTAGAGCCATAATGAAAAGAGTAATCCAGGTGCGTACCAATATGCACAGGTGCGTGCACTATTTCCAGTGAAAGGAATTCTTCATCAGGAAGCTCTGTTGGTTTAATAATGCGTTGGCCAAGCATGTACTTGATCTTACCCCACAAGGTCTTGCCCATAATCACGCGGTTAAATTTACCAACCCCGGCTTTATGCGTTATGCGCTCAATATCAACCTTGTGCACCTCAAAAGCTGTTTCATCAATGGGTAAACTTAAGTCGATAATTTTCACCCCTTTAACTCCTTTTATATCTCTGTAGGGGACGTTTAAACGTCCCCTACCCTGTGGATAACTTTATTTAGTTAATTTTAACTGAATATTACTAACCATATCATTAATGGTTGAATTCTTAGTAATCTCTTTAGGGCTAAGTTTTACCGCGAAAACCTTTTCTAAAGCAATCACGATCTCCACCATCTCTGTAGAATCTACTCCGATACTGTTTATTAAGGATACCTCATCCTTTAATTCATCGATTTTTACTTTTAATAGATTACTTAAAACTTCCTTTATTTTTGTCTTTGTATCCATCTTATCCTCCAGCATTATTAATATTTACGGGTGGCTTGGGTGTTTTCGCAGCGCGTCAGCGCTAGAAAATACCCAAGACAGGACCCGTAAAGTTTATATCTGTACTTCTCCTTTAGTTGCGGCCGCTTCCCATTTACCTACTCCAGCCATCACATCCTGAAAGCAAAGCTTGGCAAGCGGATCAAAATTACTTTCCATAATTCTATTTATCCTGCCAGGTTTAGAGAAAAATTCACGCATACACCAAGAACCTAAACGACCGAGATCTTCTGTAGATAAATGGTCCGTAGGGATTACCGGATGGAGAAAATCCCACTGTGAAAAATCTACCTTTTTAACATCAATCCAATTTTTCTTTAAAGCAATTCTCCACATCGGAGAATTCGGGGCGGGAGTAACATAGCCCACCCACAGAATATCCGGGTCAACCTGATCCGTAAACTCAAAACGCTGTTTGATAATTTCTTCAGTATCATAATCAAAACCCATCATGATATCGGCAACAATCGCGATATCATTTTTACGGAACATTGCTATAGTTTTTTTAATTTGATCAATCGTAATGCCTTTGGCGATTTTCTTAAGCTCGGACTGAGTGGTAACCTCAATGCCGAAAACCCCCATGATTAAACCATTTTCTTTCATCAATGGCAGAATGGATTCACAATTAACCCAATCATTAGCCCGTCCTAAAGAGACCCATTTAATCGGGTTATGAGATGCTTTTTTAAGTTCACAAAACTTGCGGACTCTTTCCGGGTCGACATTAAAATTGTCATCTTGGATAACCACGACTTTAACCCCGTATTTTCTATGCAACAGATTAAGCTCCTCCATCACTCTTTCCGGTGATTTAGCGCGCCATTTCAAAAAATCTGAAGGCGAGCGCGGATCAAACTGATCCCACTCATAACAAAAAGTACACGCTGAAGGGCATCCTCTGGAAGTAACCATATCCACAAATGGTTTCCAATAGGTATGGCCTACATATTTATCCATCGGGAATAAATCATAAGCTGGTAAAGGAAGCTTATCTAAATCTTCCATCAGCGGCTTATGCGGGCCCATAACAATTGCCCCGTCGATACGCGAGGTAACACCACCTACATCTTTAAGTGGCTTATTTTTATCTATCGCCTCAATAAGATCACCAAAAGATTCCTCTTCACCCATAACTATAAAATCAACTTCCGGAATCTCCTCTAATGTCGGTACGGGCATGGCTGAATACCATAGCCCTCCAAGAATTATTTTTGTTTTAGGCAAAGCTTTTTTAATCCCGATGGCCGCATCTTTAAAATGCCGTAAAACCCCGTATCCACCATAACCATGCAACTGCTCACCCATAACCACGATATCCGGATTTTTAAGCTTTACCTGCTCAATAAGAGCGTCCATCGGAATTTGATCGGCTTTGCCGTCTAAAACAGAAACATCCCCATAGCCTCTTTCACGAACATAGGCTGCCCAATGCGCATATAACTGATTTGGAGAACGATGTACCCCATGCGTTGCCCAAGCACCGACTTTTGGCATAACAAACAATATTTTCATTTTATCCTCCCCTTACCCCCATTTCCCGATTAAGTTAGAAACTGTTTCCGAGCTAAAGCAGAAACTGTTTCCCGATTAGCCGGGAAACTGTTTCTAGTTTTTTTCAACTACTAATACTGCATTAATCCCGCCGCGGCCGCGGGAAATGATTAAGGCTTTATCTATTTTGTATTCTTTAGCCGCTTTAGTAACATAATTCAATCCCTCTACGCTGGGCGCATCTAAATTAAGGGTAAGCGGAACAAGATTGTGCTCCATCGCTAAAATAGTAGTAATCATATCCACTGCTCCGGATGCTCCCAATAAATTTCCAAACATTGATTTCGGGCAGCTTATTGGAACATCTTTTAACCTTTTACCAAAAACTAATCTTAAGGCATTAATTTCAGAATTATCCCATAAATCAGTAGCTACGCCATCTAAGCTAATATAATCAATTTCATCAACATTAATTTGCGCGTCAATTAGCGCATTATCTATAGCCCGAGCTAACTGTTTGCCATCAGAAGCACAATTTATTCTATCCTCTCCGTCACAGGACGTGCCATAACCACTGATGTAACCTAAAATATTTGCTCCTCTTTTTTTAGCGCGCGCAATACTTTCCATGACCACAATCCCTGATCCTTCGCCAATAACAAAACCATTGCGTTTTTTATCAAATGGCCGATAAGCAGCTTGCGGGTCATGATTATTCACAGAAAGCGCCCCGTAGGTATTACAGCATAATAATGCGTACGGAGTAACCGGGGCTTCCATTCCCCCGCCTAAAATCATATTTAATTTATCTTTGGACAAAACTTTTCTCGCGTAACCCAAGGCCATTAAAGAACTCGCCCGATCACTAACCACTGTCTTACTAAACCCCTTAATCCCGTAATAAATAGAAACCTGCCCCTGAGGAGCGGCAGGAAACCAGGCGCTCGCCATATATGGAGAAACACCTTCGCGACCTTCTAGATATAAATCTCTTAATTCAGTTTCTGCATAAAGCCAACCACCAATCGCATTACCTAAAAAAATACCCACCAGGCTGGGATCTTCATTCTTAATATCAATACCCGCATCTTGCAAAGCCATCTCCGAAGCAATTAAAGCCATATGGCTAAAGGCGTCTATCTTTTTTAAAAGCCTTTCCGATAAATGTGTATATTTTTCTAGGTCATCGATTTGTCCGGCAATATGCGCGGGATATTTTTCAGCGTCAAAACGAGTAATTTTTTTTATAAATGAACGACCGCTTTTAATATTGGCCCAAAACTGCCGCTTGCCGATTCCCGATGGGCTAACTATGCCCATGCCTGTAATTGCTATTTTATTCATCATCTTTAAAGTTATCCACAGGGTAGCTGACGTTTAAACGTCAGCTACTGCTTTATCCATTAAATCTTTTTAACACCAACGACGAATGTATGCCTGAAAAGCCGCTGCTCGTTTTTAAAATAATATCTACTTTTTTCTGTATCGCTTCATTAGGGATATAATATAGGTCGCATTGCGGGTCTTTTTCTTCCTGATTTATTGTCGGAGGTAGAATGTTTTTCTCAAAAATCATGCTGGCGACCGTCATCTCAATTGCGTTTGCCGCAGCCAAAGGATGGCCAATCATAGATTTAAATGAACTAATCGGAAGTTTATAAGCATAATCTCCAAAGATGGCTTTATAGGCAGTGCTCTCAAATATATCATTCATCCGCGTGCTGGAACCATGCGCGTTAATATAATCAATCTGACGCGGAGTTACTCCGGAATCCTTCAAGGCCAAGGCAATACAAGTTTCCATTGCCCGGCCATCCGAAGGCAGATCGGTCATATGGAAAGCATTACAACTCGTGCCAAAACCTAAAATCTCACAATAAATCGGAGCATTACGTTTTAAAGCATGGGTTAATTCTTCCAAAACTAAAATTCCCGCACCCTCCCCCAAAACAAATCCATCCCTTTTATTATCAAATGGCCGGGAGGCTTTCTGCGGATATTCATTTTGCACGGATAAAACATTCACCACATCAAAAGCACCAAAAGTAATTGGGGTAAGCGGCGCTTCGGCTGCTCCGCAAATCATTACGTCTACTTCGCCATCGGCAATAGTCTCTAAACCAAACCCCAGCGCATCCGTGCCGGCGGTACAACCGGTAGAAATAGTATTGCAGCTTCCTTTTAAGCCATATCGCGCGCTAAGCTCTATTGAAGGAGTATTAAACATCGCGGCATCATATAAATCCGGCCGCACTAAACTAGGATCTATAGGTTTCTTCCCATTGTCCGTCACAAGTGCAAACTCTTCTTCCATATATTTCGTGCCGCATATAGCATTAGCCAAACAAACCCCGATACGCTGCGGATCCTCTTGGGCAAAGTTTAGCTTACTATCTTCAACTGCCATTTTCCCGGCGGTTACGCCGAATTGTACGTAACGATCCATGCGCATTGCTTCATCATGAGTCAATCCCAATTTAAAAGGATCGAAATCGCGCACTTCTGCGGCAATTTTAGTATTAAATACTGAGACATCGAAACCATCAACACGCCTTACTCCGGATAATCCGCCAGACATCCCGTTCCAAACATTTATTTTGCCAATACCATTAGGAGAGATTACTCCGATTCCAGTAATTACTACTCTGCGCTTAGTCACTTCTCTTTTTCCTTTCGTCATTGCGAGCCACGCAGTGGCGAAACAATCTCGTCTCTTTTGAGATTGCCACGTCGACTACGGCTCCTCGCAATGACAAGGATCGTAATTATTTTAATAACTATTCGATCCTTGCCACTTTAAAAATAATATTTCCTCCGTCCGGGCAAGTGACTGTGTCAATTGTATCTGGATTATCCATAAAATGGAATTTAGCCCCAAAATTTAAAGCAAACAGGGCCGGGAAAGCAGTATGAAAAGCTGCCCCACAGAATCCGGGGATACATTTTAATCCATTTGTCTCCCACTTGTCTCCAATCTTATAACCAAAAGCACATTTTCCTTTTGCCTGAACCACCTCTAAAATCATTTTCTTAGGATTGGGGCCTTTATGATTCGGATCGCGCGGTAAAGTTTCAACCTCGCCATTTTTATTTAAAATCTCCGCTTTAAACTCCAGCTTTCCTCCGTCGGGACAAGTAACCAATAACGAACGCTGATTATCACGAAAACCAAATTTCGCGCCAAAACTTAAAGCATAAATAACCGGAAATAAAGCATGCGCTAAACCGAGACAAAAATATTTCGGCCCATGCGTAAAATCTTCTAAAATAATTTCCTCCCCCACCTTATACCCATGGTAACAAACACCAAAAACTCTCGTCACCGTGAGCTTTAATTTAGGAAAAGGGGTTTTGACTTCATCCATCTTAACTGATAAACTCCTTAATTCTTGACATCAAAATATTTTTACTATAAAATTGTTTATTTTTTTCAACCTGATGCACCATCTCTACTAATATTTTATTTAACGGCGCGTACATATTATGTTCCTCGGCCAAACGCACAAACTCGCCATTTATATAATCAATCTCTGAAACTCTGCCGCGCATTATACTTTGCAATATAGAGCCATATAGCGGTTCCTTGCTAAGGTTTCTCATAATCCCCGAAAAAACTTCCGCTGCGCTAACACTAGGCATAGAGGTAAGCTTAGTAATATTTTCAACCGGAAAACCTGGCAAAGAGACTAAATGTATCCCCACTTTTTCAATAATCTCAAAAGCCTCTTTCCAGATACCAATACTGATACGGCTAATATCTAAATCGCTGAAAACTTCTTGCATATTTCTGCCGATAATCGCCGGCAGGCAATTACTGGCATTAGCAAATATCTTCAGATATTTCATGCCTAAAATATCTTCGCTAATTATCGCGGGGAAAATTTTATCTAAGATCAAACTTAAACCTATCAATTCAGCTGTTGGATTATTTTGAAATTGGCTGCCAATGACCCAGCTACCTTCAAAATTGTGAACTACTTTGCCCGGCTCTAAGTAAGTTGCGCCAAACATAATAATACTAGAAATTATATTTTTTTCAGGCAGATATTTGGTAACCAGGGTATCCGCCTGCACGCCATTTTGCGTAGTCAACAACAATGAGTTTTGCAACAGGAAAGAGTTGTCTTGCAAAAAAGCATTAATATCCTGCGTTTTAGTGGCTAAAATTACTAAATCTGGAATATAGTTTAAAGTATCCGAGATACTAATCTGTATTTTAAAATCTCCTCGAACACCCGAAATACCCAGCCCATTTTCTTTAATAGCATTAACTGCTTGGGCGCGACCAACCAGGGTTACCTCTTCACCCTTTTCTTTGAGGTAACCTGCAGCTAAACATCCTATGGCCCCGGCACCAATAACTGCAATACGCATTAGTTTTTAATATTCTTAGGGTATCCGTATTTTCTGTAATCAAAACCATTCTGCTCCAAAAGACGCACCATCATGCTGTAAAACGGCGAAGGTACATCAGAAAAGAAAGCTCCTATAACATCCTGCTCTTGCACGCAAGAAGAGTTACGCAAACCAGCGTTCTGTTCGGCAACCTTACTGACTACGCTTTCAGTAATATGACGATGGAATACAGGAATCTTAGAAATCAAGAGTTTAAACTTACCCTCTATTGCCGCTTCCCAGATCATGATTTAACTCCATGGGTACAAAAGAGTTTAATGCCAGTTAAATTATATAGTAAAATTTTACTATATTGGCCATTTTTGTCAAGCAAAAAAATGCCTATCCGTAGGGGAGGTTTAAACCTCCCCTACCCTGTTAATAACTTTAATGTTCAGTCCAGGAAAGAACTTTCTTGGTTGGCGGATGAATAACTATACTATAGTGCAGTCCCTCTTGGCCACCAGGGACAGTAATAACATTAAAACGTAGATATTCTGATTTAACCTCAAGTGCCGGAAGCAGCACCAAAAGATCCTGTTCCTGCCGTAAGCTTAGGCTTGTAAAATCCCTTAAATTATTCAGCAAGCTAGCTAAATTAGAAATACCGTACCCTAACTCTGCAGCTGGCTCTGCGGTTGCCTCTGTAGCAGCAGGCTTAATCTTATTTTCCCGGCGAAAACGTAAAATTAAATTGGCCATCTCTTCGTCCAGGCCTAAAGCAATTAACACAGCCTTACTCACCGTATTAATGTTTACTTTACCCATCCCATAAACCGTAACAAAATCTTTAAAAAGCAAAAATTTATCCTTAGAGATATCCTCAACCAATAAAACTTCATTAACCGTGCTAAACGGCCGTAAACCGGAATTGACAATTGCTTCTGCCAGCTCTTTATCCATCCCCGGTAAACGCGCCAAGACGTCTACGGAGGCAAGATTCAAATTAATTAAAGCGCTCTCGTCAATAATTTCCGGATTATCAGGAGAATTATTTTTATCGACAAAAGAATAACGATAAGAATTATTAGCGCATAAACCTACCTTTTCTTCTTTACTCAGTTCATCCCAAGTATCATATGCAGGCGTAGCATCTTTATCTCTAAGATAAAAAACTGTTTTTAATGCAGCTCGGGCTAAAGGCAAAGAAGTAATTAAGCGAGTATAAGTTTTGCTAAACCTGATTTCCTGAAAAACCAGGCCGGTAATTCCGAGGCCTAAAATACTCAGAATCATAATTGTCCAAAGACAAACTACTAAAATGCTGCCCTGATTAGGCTCTCGGTAGATAGACTGTCGATTCATATTTTTGTTTCTCGGTAGAAATAATAAACTTTACAGCAAACGGTAAATAATCCTGCTCCCACTCATCCGCCCACAGATAAGCATTTTTTTTCAAATCCAGGTAAAGATAACTAAATTTGACTTCTTTAACCTTAGGCAGGTAAATTACCGCCGGAGAATGAAATTCCGGGTCCAAATTACTCTCTTCGTCAATAATTTTATCCAACTTATCCGCAACCCGTTTAAAAGCATTGCCCGGGCTATCAAAATAATAAGTTAACCGATAAGGAAAATAATCAATATCGGCGCAAAAGCTAATTTTGGTTTTATCTCCTTGGAATAACTGTTTACGGCAGGCAGGTTGCTCGCGCAGCTCTCGGGAAAATCTTTCAGTTTTAAGTAAAATTCTTTGTTGGGTTAAATCGGTATTCTTTATTCGTCGCAGGACTCCTGCACCGGAAGAAAAAGTTGCATAAATAGCAATGCTCACTACCGAAAAAATACCCACCGCAATCAATAGCTCAACTAAAGTAAACCCCGTTAGAGACAGGTTGCCGCAGGCAACCGTCAGACGCCTTTGGTGTCTTGTCTCTAACGGGATAAAAGCCCGACGCGAGAATTGCTTATTCTTGTTTGGGTAAATAAGTTGCAAGGGTAACATTTTTTGAGGAATTCTTTTCCGGCCAACTAATCGTCAGGCAAGCCGAAACCAGATGTTTAGCCAAATCCTCAGATTCAGCTATTTGGGTGATTTCCTGTTGATAATTATACTCTTTGGCCGCGGATTTTATAATTTCCGCAGTAGAAGAAAATGGCTCCGCTCCTTTTAAACTAGACAACTCTAAATTTTCAAATTTTTCTTTTGCGATATTTAAAGCAGAAATATTATTTACTGCGGAGTTTGCCCCGCGTAGAGCCAAGATATAAGAATTAGCTACCGAAGTCAAGCCGACACCTAAAATCAACACGCTAATCATTACTTCAACTAAAGTAAACCCCGTTAGAGACAGGTTGCCGCAGGCAACCGTCAGACGCCTTTGGTGTCTTGTCTCTAACGGGGTAAAAGCGCGCGCGTTATTCACTCCAATTGACCACATCGTCGGTTGTATCCGGCTTTCCATCGCTGCCCATAGAGGAAAGATCATAACTATCAGCATTATGTTCACCCGGGGCTTTATAGATATATGCTTTACCCCAAGGATCCATTGGTTTTTTCTTCAAATAGGGCCCCCGCCAGCTTTCGGCATCAGCTCCCGGAGTTCTTAAATAATCCAATAACTCCGGATAATGGCCTAAATCCATTTCATAAAGATCCAAAGCTATAGGGATACTAGAATTGATATCAGTTTTAGCTGCCTGAACACGCGCCTGCTCAGATCGGCCAGCTAGACGCGGGACAACCATCGCCGATAAAACACCGATAATAATTACCACAAGCATTAACTCAATCAAAGTAAAAGCTCTCTTCATAATGGCCTCCCATGTCTATATGCCCCCCATTTCCCGATTAACTTGGAAACAGTTTCGCTGCTAAAGGGAAAATGGGGGGGTTAAATTTTCTAAAACTTTTAAGCAAAAGCAATACCTAAAATAACCATATCAATTTTTAATAATCCGATACTTTCGTCCTTAACCGACAGAGTAATCTTCTCTACCTGCAACAGGATATTTGCTCCTTCAATCCCAGAAATAAAATCTAAGAAATTTTTTAACTGCCCCTCAGCACTTAAATTCATCCGATAGAGAGTTACCCCTCCCTTAACTTTAGTTACCCCGGCGGAGTTCATATCCAATATCTGCAATTTAGCTTTTCTGGCCTCCGCTTCAATCTTACTCATGACCATCGCGGATTTATCTTCATCCGAACCCTTAAGGCTTGAGTATCCTTCAATTTGTTTTTGAGCTTTGAGAATCTCCGCGCGGTTATGTTCTAAAGCCATATATTTGCGGATCGCTACTTTGCCCTGCTCGATCTCACCAGAATAAATACTCGTCTTTTCATAAATCGGTCCTAGAACAAAAACCTTAAGCATCAGCAAAACCAATAAGACCCCGATGGAAATTGCTAATATTTTTTCTTTGCTGTTTAATTTTCTCATTTTACAAAAATCTCAAAATCTACCACATCTTTATCTTTTAATTTTCTTCTACGCGTATAACGGTTCTGTGCACCTTTAAAGACTTCTGAATTACCCAAGGTATTAGTAAAATCCAAAATATCCGGGATTGTTTGAGCATAACCTCTCATTGTAAATGACTTACCTAATTCCCAGCTATAATTTGTAATCACAACATTATCCGGACACAAGCGGTTCAAACTGTTAAGATAAGTTAATGCTGAAGATTTAGGATCTACGTATTGACGGGCAATCTTTAATTTGCTGGTAATATCTTCCAGTTCTTTAGCATCCTTACCCAAAGATACAACCCTATTCTTTAAGTCGGAGGCATAAGATTGTTGTTGAACTAACCTGACTAAAGCGATCCCCCCCAACATAATTAAAATATAGATTAAGCCTACCCCCAAAATCATTAATTGCTGTAACTTAAATTTCATATCTTTCTTAATCTGGATTTCCGGAAGAATAAATTTAAGATCATCTTTCGCCACCTGGGTACTAAAACCCAACACCGCAGATAAAGAAATATCTTTAGAACCGGAGGCCAGGAAATTATCATACTCCTTAGAAGAAATATATTGCGCCTTCAAATTAAAGTCCTTGCCTAAGATCGCCTCCACAAACACCGCTTGAGAGTTCGCTGAGCCGGTTAAAAATAGTTTTTCACAGTGAGCTTTTGGTATCTCGCTATTTAAAGCAACGATGGCCTGCTTAAATTCCGCGGCAAATTTTTCTTTTTCTGGCAAATCCTTTAACTGCTCAGCTCCTTGGGGAATAACCACGCTTGAGCCTAATTTTTGATTATGCACCAAAACCAAATCGCTGTAATTTGTATCTATATCTAAAATCATATACGAATCTGGTAAACTAATCTTATTTTTGCAAGCATCAACGACATAATGCACCAACCCTTGAGAGCTCATAAGAATAGACTCCGGAAGAATATTCACCGGCACAAAAGAGCTAACAATATTTTTAAAAACATTCTTTAAAGCCACGGCCAAAATCAAATGACTATTACTGACGCCATCAAATCCTAAATTTTGATAAGCCCAAAAAACTTCTTCCTTATGGTAAGGAATCTGGCGAATCAAATAAAGCCCAAGCATCTGTTCGATCTCTTTGGGATCTTGCGAAGGAAGGTCTACCCGGCGTACCGTAATTTTATTTCGGCTAAGCACTACTGAAACATCCAAATCTTTACCGCATTTATTTTGCTTTAATATCGAATTTAAAGCCGCGGAGATACTCCCTGGCTCAATATTCGTTAAAGGCTCAACGGCAACCTTGCGGCCGACGCCCACCTTCAAACAGTGTTCCAAAACTTCGATAATTATCTTCGTGCGCATATTTATTTTTAACCACCCACAATACTATTCATATTAAATATCGGTAAAAGCATGGCAATTACCATTGCCCCGATCACTAAACCCAGAATCAAAATTATTGCCGGCTCAATTAAAGAGCTTAAGGTTTTTAAATCCGCTTCAATCTCTTTTTCATAAGATTCGGCGATATCCGCTAAGACACTATCCAGTCTTCCACCTTCCTCGCCCACCCGGACCATCTGCACAAAAAAATCCGGAAAGATCTTAAATTTTGACAAAGCATCGGAAAAAGGAACCCCTTCGCTAATATCCTTGCGCACCTGCTCTAATTGCAAGATATAAACCGGATTCCCGATTACCGGGCCGGCATCGACTAATCCGGAAAGCAGATTGACTCCGCTTTGCAAAAGTAATGATAAGCTCCGCGAAAAATTAGCCACTGATTGTTTATAAACAATATCTTTAATCAGCGGCAGATGATATTTTAAGCGGCTAAAAATGCTTTCTTTACCTGCGCGCTTAATCTTTGAGGCAAAAACAATCAACGCGATTAAAATAATTATTGCCCACCAATAACTTTGCAAAAAGTTAGAGATTTTAAGCAAAACCAGTGTCGGTAAAGGAAGCTGGGCATTAAAATCATCAAACATCCCAGCCAGGCGCGGAAGAACGAAAGTAAGCATCACAAAAATTGTGCCTACGCCGACTAAGCTCATGAATATCGGATAGGCCAAGGCTTGCTTAACTTTCAATTTTAGATCTTGCAGCCGGCGCAAATAATCTAAAAGCTGAATCAAGGCCTCTTTTAGTTTTCCGGTTGATTCACCGGTATGCACGATATTAACATAAAGCCGAGGGAAATATTTCGGATAGTGGCTTAAACAAGTCGAAAACGGAACGCCTTCTTTAATATCCCGGATAATATCGGCGAGTAACATTTTTTCTGTCTGACTATCACAATTCTTTTCTAGAAGCCTTAAAGCGCTCAATAATTCTACGCGGGAATTAATTAAATTATAAAGTTTTTGCGTAAATAAAACCAACTGCTTTAAGCCATATTTTCCGGTTTTTATTTTCGCGTTGCCTTTTAAATTTAACGTGGCCACTGACGATGTCTTAACCGCTACGGCCTCAACAAAAATCGGCACCAGGCCTTTACCCTGAAGATCCTCGAGCACTCCTTCAACGCTAGCCCCCTGAATCTTGCCTTCGACAATTTCATTAAGATTCTTTTTGGCCTTATATTTAAATTCCAACTTTATGCCTCCTGCTCCTTAAAAACCCTGTCATTGCGAGGAGCGCAGCGACGAAGCAATCTCGGTTTAGATTGCTTCGGGCACTACGTGCCCTTGCAATGACGAATATTACTCCAATTCCACCACGCGTAAAATTTCTTCTTTAGTGGTTAATCCCTGTTCGACTAAAAGCATTCCATTTTCCATGAGCGTGCGCATACCTTTTTCGCGCGCCTTAGCTTTAATCTCCTGTGCGCTTTTATGTTCAACAATCAAATTCCGGATATCCGCGTCAATTACCATAATCTCATAAATTGGGCGGCGACTCTTAAATCCTGTTTCACTGCAAGCTTCGCATCCTTTGCCTTTACATTGCGGACAAACCAAACGCACTAAACGCTGGGCAATAATTACCTCTACCGAAGAAGCTAATAAATAAGGCTGGATCCCCATATCCATTAACCGGGCAATCCCGGTGGCTGAATCATTCGTATGCAAAGTTGAGAAAACTAAATGTCCGGTTAATGAGGAACGAATCGCTAAATCCGCGGTTTCCGAATCACGGATCTCCCCAATCATCATAATATCCGGGTCATGCCTGAGCACGCTTCTTAAAGCGCTGGCAAAAGTTAAGCCCACCTTGGGATTTACGTGAATCTGGGTGATACCTTCAATCGCGTATTCTACCGGATCTTCAATGCTGATGATTTTAACTTCTTTGCGATTTAAGCGGCTTAAACAGGTATAAAGCGTTGTTGTTTTTCCGCTCCCGGTCGGGCCGGTAATTAAAATAATCCCGTGCGGTTTTTGTATAAGCTTATTAATTGTCTCTAGATCTTGCGGTAGGAATCCGATTTTATCTAAATCTAACAACACCTGGGAAGGCAAAATCCTAATCACCACATTCTCTCCGAAATACCCCTGGAGGACAGAAACCCTTAAATCCACTTCTTCTCCGTCTAAGAGCCTGACCTTAGCCCGGCCATCCTGCGGGATACGATGCTCAACAACATCTAAATGACACATAATTTTAATCCGCGAAACAATCGCCGGCTCAATATAATAAGCATCTTGGGGCATCTTCATCTCCCGCAAGACTCCGTCAATCCGGTAACGTAAAGCCACTTTATCCACATAAATCTCAATATGAATATCCGTGGCCCGCATCTTAATTGCTTCCGTAAGAATCTGATTAACTAACTTTATTACCGATGCTTCATCGGCATTTTTTTCAATATCTTCAACGCTCTCATCCTTAGTTAATTTAGTCCCCGCGCTCGCCTTGCCTTCCATAATCTTATCCACTGTCCCCGCCACTGCCCCATAATATTTATGAATCGCCATCTCAACTTCATGCCGGCTAGTTAAAACTCGGGCCACTTGAAATCCTAAATTTATTTTTATATTTTCAGCCAGCCAAACATCCATCGGGTTAAAGACCGCTACGGTAAGCAACTGGCCCTCTAAATTAATCGGTATAAATCCGTAGTGTTGAACAAATTTCGCCGGCACGGCCTTAACCGCCTCAAGCGATATATGCGCATCTTTTAAATGCAGATGAAAAGGCAAATTAAACTGCTCGGCAAGCACTTTTAAAAGTTCAATTTCTTTAACTAATCCCCGGTCAACTAAAATCTTACCCAACAGATCCCCATTCCCCGCAGACTCTTTCAATGCTTCATTAATATGTTCCTGCGTAACCAAGCCTTTTTTTACCAATAATTCCCCAAGTAATTTTGTCAACATTATATAATCTCCAGTTTCCCGATAGAATACAGACGGGATTCATCCAGTTTATCCGCTTGGCCCTGCACAATTTTCTCACAACCGCTAATCGTATCTTCGATCGCGACATAGGCTCCGGGTTTACCGGTATAAACCTCCGCCGTAAAAAATGGTTGGGCTAAAAAATTCTGCAGCTTCCTGGCCCGGTCAAAAATAATTCTTTCCTCCGGAGAAAGTTCCTCTTTCCCGATGATCGAAACGATGCGCTCTAATTCATCATAACGCCGAAAGTGCCGGATGACCTCCTGGGCAACATCAAAATGCCGGCGGCCAACTATGGCCGGACTCAAAGAGTTCGCCGAAGACAATAACGGATCAATGGCCGGATAAAGGCCGCGTTGCACCAGGCTACGTGAAAGGACAATCAAGCTATCCATATGCGCAAAAATAGCCACAACTGCCGGATCTGTTAAATCATCCGCCGGTACATAAACTGCTTCAATCGCCGTAATACTTGCTCCTTTTTCCGAACGAATTCTTTCATGCAACTGGCTGATCTCGCTGGTGAGAGTCGCCTGATACCCGCCTTCCGAAGGAATTCTCCCCAAAAGTGTCGACAGCTCACTTCCGGCCTGGACAAAACGAAACACATTGTCCATAAAGAATAAAACGTCTTTGCGCTGTTCCAATAAATATTCCGCCAAAGCCACTGCCGAATTAGCGGCTTCAAAACGCATACCCGGAGATTCATTCATCTGCCCGAAAATTAAAATTGAACGCTTCAATAAATCCGCGCGTTCAAATTCATAGTAAAGCTCATTTCCTTCACGGATACGTTCACCAACACCGGCAAAAATACAAGTACCGCTTTGGTAAGTAATAATATTATGGATAATCTCTAAGATCAAAATTGTTTTCCCGCAGGCCGCTCCTCCGAGAAGCCCGCTTTTAGAACCTTTAATCAGAGGGAACAAAAGATCGATCATTTTAATTCCGGTTTGAATAATTTCAATTTTGCTTTCCCCTTCAGGTTTAACCTCAAGTTTAGAATGCGCGACCATATTCGTAATCGGAATGCCGTCAGTTAAATCGAATCCCTCTTTATGATCCACCGGCTTAATCATCGCATTTAAAACTCGGCCATAGAGAGCTTCAATATCGCGCGGAATTACTAACCCCTGCTTCTCCTGTCTAACCGGCATATTTCTGCCCACGCCATAAGTAAAACCCAAAGCAATACACCGGCAAACATTATTCGTGCGGTGCTCGACAACATGCAAAAGCACCTCTTTCTCCAGATTACCCAAAACTTTGAGCAAAGCTTTAATCTCCGGCAATCCAGTATCCAAAGGGAACTGCACATCAACTACTGAGCCATAAACCGCAATTACTTTTCCTAACCTTTCTTCTTCCGTCATTGCTTGCCCCTCTTCTAACACCTAATTATTCCTTCTCACCATCCGCGCCGCGGAAAGCTCGCGAATTGATTTATCCGAAAGCCCGTGTAAATATTTAAAATACTCCATGCGCAAATTCTGATTAATCCTGGTCAACTCCTGGACGCTTCCCTCTAGGTGCATAATCCGGGCAGCATATTCTGCCAACTTACTTGACCAGAAAATATGATAAAAACGAAAATCTAACCATAATTTAATCCAACCCTCTAAAACTGATTTAATATTCGGCTCAATTAAAATCTCCCTGCCTTTAGGCACGAAATTTTCTTTACGCTCTAAAGGCAAAAGATTTTCTATCTCTACCTGCTGAGCGGTAATATTGATAAAGCGGGAATAAATTACACTTACCCGGCTAATCTCCTGCTTAAAATAACGCTTCGCCAGATATTCTCTAAGTAGGCCAATCTTTTGCGTATCTAGCTTATCTCCCGGAGATTCAAAATTAGTAAAACTGATCTTTGCTTCATTAAGATAATTAATTCCCTGTTGGCCTAAAACGACAATTTCATCCTGTTGGCGCTTGGTATCCAAAAGGCGATTAATCAAAAGAATATTTTGTTCCCCTAAAAAACCTCCGTCGGAACTAACCAAAACAATCAAATTCGGTAAATTCGGCAGCGGATTAAAAAAACTGTCTGTCGAGGCATCCAGCGGCAATGAGCTATAGGCGGAATTCAGCAAAGTATAAAAGTTTTCCGCGGGCTCCTGGTGCACGCGGAACTGGTTAAACTGCAAGGTAGCCGCCATCTTCATCACCTCGATTAAATCCCCGAGATTTTTATTAAAGAGCAGATTCTGCTTTAACTTACCAATTGGGATCATTTAGGCAGCAGAGTCCTAAAGAACTCTTTGATCACTTTATCTAGCTGCAACTTAATCTCTTCGGTCAACTCCCCCCGTTTATTTAAATCATCAATCAAGCTCTGATTATATTTTTCTAAATGTTTAAAAAAATCATTTTTAAATATTTTCACCTGGGTGATATCCAAAGCCTCTAAAATCTTTTTTCCAAAAGCATAGAAGAGGGCAATTTCTTCGGCCTGCGAAACCGGAGAATTATTTTCTTGCGTTAAAATCTCATAAAGCGTGCGGCCGCGCTGTAGTTGAGCAGTAGCCTCCGGAGAAAGCTTGGTTCTCAACCGCGTCAAACGCAATAAAGAACGAAACTGCACATATTCATAACGCAAGCCTTTGCTTAACCCTCTAATCGCCGGGCATTGCACCTTGCTGCCGATACGTGAAACTGATAATTCCAAATCAATTCCCGGTTTAAATCCTTCCTGGAAAAGGTTGGTATTTAAATAAATCTGTCCGTCGGTCATCGAAACAAGATTGGAACAAATATAACCGGTAATATCCCCTTGCAAAGTTTCTGCTAAAGGGAGAAAAGTCATCGATCCACCGCCAAATTTAGTTTTTAATCGTCCGGCGCGCTCCATAAGCTGGGAATGCAAAAAGAAAATATCTCCGGGATACGCTTCGCGTCCGGGCGCGCGTTCCAACAAAAGTGACATCTGCCGGTAAACCCAACTGTGTTTAGTCAAATCATCGAAAACCACTAAAACATCTTTACCTTTATACATAAAATATTCACCTAAAGAAGCCGCGGTATAAGGGCAAAGATATTGCTCGGCAGTAGAGCTTCCGGCGGAAGCAGAAACCGCCAAGGTATAATCCATTAAGCCTTTTTGTTTTAACTGTTGGACAATCTTATTAAAAGACGCGTTATTGCCTCCAATCCAGCAATAGATACAAATAACATTCTTGCCTTTTTGATTAATAATCGTATCCAAGCCAACACTCGTCTTACCAATCTGCCGGTCACCGACGACTAACTCACGCTGCCCCTTGCCTAAAGGAATTAAAAGATCAATAATCTTAATTCCCGTGTGCAGCGTCTGATTAATCGGTTCACGTTCCATAACCCCGGCGGCTTCCCGAAATGCCGGGTTAAAACCTGCCGGTTCAATCTCTTCTTTGCCATCTAAAGGCCTGCCCAGGGCATCCACCACCCGGCCGATAAAATTCTCTCCCACCGGAACGTTTAATAATTCGCCTTTGCTATAAACCGGATCCCCGACTCTCACCCCTTGCTCATCGCCAAAAACAATTCCGTAGGCTCCGCTAGGATTAAATTCAATAATCATCCCTTTATAGCCATTAGCCAGCTCAATCACCTCGCCATAAGAACAGCTGGGTAGGCCGCTGATCTTAATAATCCCTTGCCTGACCTCTTCGACCTTACCGACTTCTTTAATGTCTAAGGCTTGAATTTGCATATTATTTTTTTCTAAAATAAGGAAGGATTCTTTGCAGTTTATTTTTTAAAGTTCCGTCAATTACTAAACCACCGATTTCAACAATTAACCCACCAATAAGATCCTTTTTTAGAATCTCTTCAAAAATCATTTCTTTACCTGTTTTTTCTTTTAAAACAAGCTGTAAACTTTCTTTCTGGTCTTTCCTTAAGTTTTGACTAGAGCTCACCTTTACCCGATCCGAAGTTATTGAGAATTGATCTTTAGAAAGTTTAGCAATCTCAGAAATTATCTCGGAGATAAATTCTTGCTGCAGGCTTTCTTTATCTTTTTCACTTAAGAGCTGTTCAACCAGTTGCATGGCTAAATCCAAACTGTGCGCCTCTGTCTCTTTTATGCATTTTTCTTTAACTCTTCCGGCTTCAATATTACCATCGGCAATAATCTTAGTCACTTGAACCTTGGCCTGCTCCTCCAAATTCATACGCAACCGGACACCTTCATTGCGCGCCTCTTCAATAATTAAGACTGCTTCATCTTTAGCCCGTTTGATCTCGGCATCACCTTCTTCTTTGGCGCGTTTAAGCTCTTCGGTAAGCTGTTGTTCCTTAACTAAATTCTCTTCATGCAGGGTATTTAATCTAGCCAAAGCAGTATTTAAATGGCGGGAAAAAAGAAAACGTAACAGAAAAAATATTCCAATAAAAGTAATTGTCTGAATAATTAATAAATTTAAAAGCATATTCTCCCTTCTTTAAATTACTAAATTGTCATTGTGAGGAAACCCAGCGACCGAAGCAATCTCAGAAACGAGATTGCTTCGCCCCTTCGGGGCTCGCAATGACGCTAATTTGGCATCTATAATGTTATTTCGCAAATAAATTATAAATAATTAATAAGGCTAAAACCGCTATGGCTTCGGAAAAAATAAATGATAAAATCATGACAATAAAAATCCTGGCGGACGCCGAAGGATTGCGCGCCACTGATTTGACTGCCGCTGAGCCGACCATCGCAATAACTGCCGCCGGTCCGGCGGTACTGAGAAACATAACAAAAATCAAAGCTAGCGTTGACATATTAAATGACTAGATCTCCACAAATAAAATTAAATTATTACTGCGTAAAAAAGCAATTCCGTCTTTAATTGGCGTACGCTGCTTATCAGTTCTTACTACACCTTTACGCAAACGAATTAAAAAAGGCTGGTGAAAATCTAACACACAAACTTCGCCGTCCTGGGCAGGCAAACGGACTTCTCTTACCTGGCCTTCCCAGACGATTTTTTTCGGCTCTAAAATTGAAACTTGCATCTTAAGCGGCACACCATCTATTTTTGCCGGTTTGTTTAGCTAAATATAAAGCCCCATCAGCTTTAGCAATCAAGACATCTACTTCCTGGGCATCCTCCGGGATGCTGGCAATGCCTATACTTACGGTTACCGGTAGGTACAACCCGACCTGAACACGCAGGCGCTCAGCAACAATCTGAGCAACAGGTTTATTTGTTTTCGGCATCACAATAACAAACTCTTCTCCGCCGTAACGGCAGATAACATCCGAAGAACGCACGGAATTCTTAAAAACCTTGGCCGCGTCCTTAAGCAAAACATCCCCTGCCTGATGGCCTTGTGTATCATTATAATTTTTAAAATTATCGATGTCAAGCATTAGTAAAGAAAGCGCCTCCGGGGAACGCTTCAGGCGGTTGACTTCTGCCGAAATTAGCTCATTAAAATACCTGCGGTTAAATAACCCGGTTAAACCGTCGCGTACGGCAAGGTCAACCAGAAATTCTTTTTCTTCATTACCGGAAAGTAAAAAATACCTTTCTACCGCCCGCTCCGTGACAATCCTCACCTCTGAACTATTTAAAGGCTTAGTGATATAGCCATAAGCACCTGCCTCCATTGCTTCGATCGCCGAGCTAATAAAAGAAGACGGGGTAATTACAATGACATTGGTCTGTTCCGAAATCTTATGTACCTCCTGAGTAATCTGCACCCCGTTCATTTTGGCGGAACGCATTTCGGCGATCACCACACTAAAGGCGTTACTACGCAAGAGATTACTCCATTCTTTGTGGTCCGCTACTACCCAGGTATGATAACCAACAGCCTTAAGCGTATTATCCAGCTGCACAGCCAGAGTGGCATCCTCCTCGATAATTAAAACATTTACCTCTTTTCCCATGTTTTCTCCTTTAAAAGGTGACTGCTTTTACAATATGGGGACGTCCTCAAAAGGGACACCCTCCCCTACTTGTCATTCCGTTTTATAAAAAATAGAACCGGTCCCTTTATTTTCTAACATCTATAACCTATTATTAACTGCGTTTCAAAATATAGCTTTTCCAGGCTTGCTCCATCTCCTCAAAATTAAGAAAATGATAGGTTCCCAACAAAGCCTGTTTCCAAGGTACGGCGTCCCGTAGTTTCCGGCAAAAATCCAGTAGCTTTTCACTGCCATACTTTTCTATTAAAAAAATAAAAATTGAAGCGCTTTCGGCATAAAATGTATAGGGCACAATTAAAGCAGAATCCCGAATCTCAAAAAAATTATCAAATTTAAGATAAATATTTTGATTAATTATGTTCTTGGCGGTATCCATACGATTGGCCAAATTGCTCTTTTCTTGAGAGCTAGCAATGCCTTCATCCAGCCAAAGTGGCAGGTCATTTCTGTCTCCGATAAATTCGCGAAAAATAATATGCGTCATCTCGTGCGGAAGAATGGAATCAAAAAACATATTTTGGCCAATAAAAGTTTTGATCGTGCGGGTTTTTACGGAAACCATGGCTCCGCTCCAAGCTGCCCGTCGGGTATCTTTAACATAGCTAGAACTATCTTTATATAAATAAATTTTTGCCCGGTTATCCCAGCTCCAAAAATCAAACCGGCGAAACCCTAGTTCCTCCACAATACTATTATAATAATTCTCCGCCTGAATAATCAGCTCCTTGACAAAACCGGAATCCTCCTGATAATAAATAATGAAATGCTGGGATTTTTCAGTTCGCCACAAAGCACTATCTACTTCTGCGCAAAGGCCTTGAGAAAAGTAAAATAGGATAACTAAAAATAGAAATAATTTTTTCATATTATTTTAATCGGGACAACGGCTATTTTCTCACCATATTAGTCATTACGAGGCGCCGTAGGCGACGAAACAATCCCGCTTTCAAAGATAGATTGCTTCGCACACTTCGTTCGCTCGCAATGACGCAAAGAAAATATGCAGTTACTTTTGACTTGTTAATAAGAAACTATTCCTGAGGTTTTTGCTCAACTTCAATCTTACTTTGCCGCTGCCAAATGAAAAAGAAGCCCATTCCCAAAACGCCCAGGAAAATAATAATAAACAGAATGATCTTCCAGGTGAACTTAGCCAATCCCTTAGGGCTGACTTCCGCCAACAACGTCTTAGCCGCCAGCAAATCCGCCTTAGCCGAATTTAACAAACTCAAGGAATTACGGTAATTAGAAATGTGGTAGCCGGGGCTGGCTGAGGAAGCCAGTTGCATCTGGCTAACTTCCTGAAGCTTTTTATCAATACCTTGATAAATTAATTCCGCCTTCTCGGCGTAATTGGTTTTCTTAAAATCATCGGCGATACTCTTACTCTCTTGGCGTAATAAAGAGATTTGGGTTTCATCAATTACCCAGATATCTTTAAGCTCAATCTCCTTCTCCAAAACTTCCTTAGGTTTAAGCGTATATTCGCCATGAACATAATAAGAACCCTGCTGCGTATCATAACCAATTTCCAGGTCTTCTTTATAAATAACATCCTCGGGTTTAATTTCCATCGGTAGATAAACCTTTACCGGAACAACTTGTTCATTATCCGCCGGGTTCACCGCCACCAGGCGTAAGGTTATGCCTGCTTGCGTTTCAGGAAGAAAAATAATGAAACTGAAAAACTGAAGAACTGAAAAACTGAAGAACAAAAAAACAAAAGAAATAAAGAACTTAGGTAATTTCACCATCTCTCCTTACTTTAGAAATAAAGGCCTTTAATTGTCTTGCTAAATTATCTGTTTTTATTAAATACTTATTATACTCTTCTTTACAAATATAGCAATCATCTAAAGCAAGATCCAAACATGCAACCACTTCATTTACAGAAGTTAAGGAATTATTTAAAAATCTACTAAAATCTACATCAGAATAACGCTCTGAACCTTCAGCGATATTCAATAATACCGAATCTAGCGCCCTCCATAACTGCGCTGTCAGATTATATTGTTCTTTTTGAGGGAAATTATTCTTACTTAGCTCTTTTAATTCCTTGCGAAATTGCCTTGCGTCTTTATATACAGGAAAATCTTTAAATCGAAAAATAGCGCTCAATAGTTTTTTAGTTCTTAAGTTTTTTAGTTTTTTAGTGCTCTTTACTTAAACTCAAACCACGTCTGCACTACCGGCTTGTTCGCCACGTTCTGCATCAACTTCTGATTAAGATCCATGGCCGCCTTCAGTTCTTGTGTCTTATTCTTAATATAAGTTACATCACCTTGTTTATCTTTGGAAACATTATACAATTTTTCCAGGTTAATCCCTTCGGCAGTTCCGCCGATTCCCTGGATCTGTTTACTAATCGACTCTAACTGTACAAATACTGATTGTAAATTACTTAAAGCATCTTTGGTCTCCGTAACTTTACCGACAATATTCGAGCTTAATTTCGCCAAAGTAGTATCAATGGCATTAAACTGCGTATTCAGCGTGTCTGCTACATCCTTCAACCCGCTGATACCGGTAGTTGAACCTAAGACAGCAGAAACCTGCCCGGAAACATCCTCTAAATTAGATTGGGTGACCGTCATCACCAAGGCATCCACCGTACCATTAGTCGACTCAGTACAAACAACGGTAAATTCTCCTTTTCCCCAGGCGGCCAAAAATTTAACCTTATAAACATAAACTCCGGTTACTCCGATTTCCACCATTGTCTTAGCATTTAAACGGATTCGTTCTTTAGAATCATAAACCGTGATCAACGGAGCCAGGCCGCTAACTGTTCTATAAGAAATATCTATTTCATCACCTTGCTTGATTGTCGTATCCCGGGTCAAAATCCCTGACTGCACATGCGGCTTAACTTCAGTTTGAATTGAAGCGGTCACCTCTTCGCGCATCTTAGTAATCTTATCCGGAATGGTCTTCTCCGCCGCGGTCAAGATACTTAATGCTTTATCGGCAACAATCTGAACTTTAGCGGCGATTGTCTCCGCGCCTTCTCCGCTTACGCCCAATGTCTTCTGCAATTGGCCGACAATCGTCTCGCCTGTCTTAATCCCCAGGCCCTGCTGAATCGCTTGAATATCCAGAGCCCCGGAAATCTGAAAAGAAAGGTTACCCCAAATGTAAGCGCCCTGATACATTAAGCGAATACGCGCAAAGTAGTTCTTACCCGCGATAAGTTTACCGTTGGCGCGTAAACTATTCCACTTTGCGTTAAAAATCCCGTTTTGGCTTAAAACTACGCTTACCGCCACATCTGAAGTTGCTACAATATTGTTTGCCTCATCAAAGATATCTACATAACCTTCACTAACTCCATCAATGCCGCTATTCGGGTCATTCTTCGGTATCATTGTATCCTGCTGCATAAGCCAACCGCTTGTTGAAAGTGCATCAGAGTTGGCATCATAATAATAAGAACCTTCAACTGTAAGTATTTTGGTAATCAGTTTCTGCGGCATCTTCAATACCCAAAGACTGTAGTTACTGGAAGCCGAGTCAAGGGTATCAACTATGGAGCCGTCGGAAAGCTTGACCTGGCCGTCAGCATATGCCTCCCAGTTGGTAACCGCAGTCTCTAAGTAGGCGTCGCGCGACCATACAGAAGTATATTTCTTATTGGGGTGATAATAAAGGGTATTCCCTGACTTAAGCCCGCTTGTCCTCTCAAATTGCGTACCGCTCGACAGTTCTGTGGTCTCAACAATAAGCGCGGCTAAATCTCCGACCAG
>Ga0268280_1000412_pt1 | contig 37519 bp, 53 predicted proteins | sample saktaG_9_FD_190139 | JGI IMG/M metagenome (GOLD analysis project Ga0268280, IMG submission 190139) | Saline water microbial communities from Sakinaw Lake, British Columbia, Canada - sak_2011_5_24_40m | ecosystem: Environmental > Aquatic > Non-marine Saline and Alkaline > Saline ...
GATCCGCCACGCTACGCCTGGGGCCACGAGGTGCGACAAACCTCGTGGGTTGACGCAATCCCTTTACCCTGGCGGCGGCGAGCCGTGGCGGTCACCGTGGAGCCTCCAGGCTTGGGCTATACGCACCTGATCTCGGTGCACCTAACTTCGGCGCCGGCCAATGAGGGCGAACGAAATGAGCAAATGAGCGGGCTGTTGGACTGGATCAAGGGCCTGGACTTTGCGGCCCTGATTGTCCTAGGAGGAGATTTCAACCTGAGCCGGGAAAAAGAGGCCTATCGATATCCCCGGCAGGATGGATTCCTGGAATCCGGGGCCAGCGTGCCGGATTTTATTTTTGTGCAGGGCCCTTGCCAGTTTGACGGGCGAGAGGTGCTGGCCGACCGGGTGATTAGCGATCATGGCGGCGTGATCGTGGAGGTGAAGCCGTGAGATATCGTGGCTTTTGGCGGGAATTTTGGAGCCGGGATAACAGCATGGTTGACACTATGGCGGTGATCTCGCTGATTATCTCGGCTCCTATCGTCGGATTGGCCTGTATCTCCTTGATCTACGATATTTTTTACTTGGGGTATGGGCTAACTGAGGTTTCGGTCAAATTGTTCGCAGCCCTAATCCTGGCAGCTACTGGAGGCTTGGCTGTCAGCCGGTTTAGCAAGCGGACCGCGATTGAGATGGCAGGCCGGGTGCTGGAGGATGAGGGCAAGCCGCCTCAGGTCAAGCCCGCGCCGCTGCCGGAGTGCAAGGAGGAATCATGATCTGGACTCTCATAACTTCCCGCCTGGGCGGATGGCTGGTGGGGGGGTTGCTGGTAGCGATTCTGGCCGGGGGGTCATATCTCTGGATCGGCAGTCTCCGGTCTGAGGTTTCGACGCTTAAGGCCGAAAACCAGGTGGCCAAAGATACCATAGACTTTTTTAAGAAGGCGGCAAAGATTAACGTGGAAACTGCCAAGGTCCAGGAGGAAATCAATGAAGTGGTTAAAAGTGGTGATCCTCAGCGCAAGCTTGATCTGCTTATTAAGCTGCGCAAAATGTCCGCCCCGGCCCCAGATTGATCTTGGGCAACCGCCGATGGTTCCGGAGTTCACCCTTGACGAAGTGATGAAAACTCCGGATTCGGTTTTTGAGAAGATGAGCCGGTTCTTCGCTGAATCTATCGGGTTTGCCAAGAAAGCACAGTTGGCAGTTGAGACGTGGAACAAGAAATGACCCCCGCCTCCTGCCCTCACTGGGAGCTCGACCTTCACCAGATTTTCCCGTGGGTCAGGGTCTGCAAACATTTTATCGGGTGCTCCGGGTGCCGCTTAGAGGGGGTTGAGGTCTGCCGGTGGCAGGGGTTGCGGACGGTTGCAACCGGCGATGAAGACCGGGTGCTGCCGATCTACGCGTGAGCGGATGCGTGAGCGGTTTTCAGATATAATGAGCGGAAAAAGGAACAAAACAGAGACACAAAACCAGACAAAACTAACGTGGTTGAGGGAATTAACCAAGGGGCCGGTGCTTTGGGAGCAGGAAGTCGGCGGTTCGAATCCGCCCGTCCCGACCAGTTATTTCAGGTAGTTACTCGTTGTAACCGTTCTCGTTGCTGCTGGCTATGAGCGGATGCGTGAGCGGTTTTTGATTTTGCAGGCTGCGGGCGGCGCGTTTTAGTGATTCATCCGGGCGGCGGCGGAGATATTTTTCGGTAGTGGCCAGAGATTTGTGGCGCAGGTATCGGGAGATGGTGCGCAGGTCTTCCCCCAGGTTCATCAGGGTGTCAGCCCCCAGGTGCCGGATGGCGTGAAACCCGAAATGGCGGACGCCGGCCTGTCGGCAAATGGTCTTTAGGCGCTTACGGCGCTGGTTGAAGGGGCGGCCGGTGGAGGGGTTGATGAAGACATATTCGGGGTGCCGGTCCCGCCTCCGGTAAAGCTGCCGCAGGGTTTCCCGCAGTTCATCGGGCATGGGCAACCAATCCTCTTCCATCTGGCCGCCCTTGCGCTTCCGGGTCCAGAGACGGACTTCCCCCCTATCCCAGTCCATATCAGCCCATTTGAGGCGATAGATTTCGCCTACCCGCCCCAGGGTGTAAAACACGGTGAGAAAAAAAGGACGCTCCGGGCCAGCGGCCAAGAGAAAGCGGGCCCACTCCTCCGGGGTGATGTGGATCAGATCCCCAGGGTCGGCGGACAATCGGGCGATCTTGGCGCAGGGGTTGACCGCCATCAAGCCACGGTCCACCGCCCAGCGGAACAGGGCTGAGAGGTCTTTGCGGTGAAAATTGTAGTTGTAATTGGAGGGGCGGGTCAGGAGATATCGGCCCACCAGGTGATCGGTGATCTGACTGAGGGGGAGATTGCCGGCGTGATCCCGGAAGGACTGATACACGAAGCGTTTGTATTTCCAGGTTTTGGGCTGGAATTTGCGCTGGGCCTCTTCGAGATAATCAAGGGTCAGTGAGTCGAAATCCCAACTCGGCGGCGAGCCTGAGCTTTTCCTCTCGTGTTTTAGGCGCTTGCGGTGTTCGGCCCGGGCTGCCTTCGCCTTCGCCTTGGAGGGGAACCACTGCCCTGAGTAGTTCTGCCCCTGCAATTCGAAGCGATACCTCCACCCCTTGCCCTTGACCTGCCAACACCCCATAGATGACCCCCGGAGAGAATCTCAAAACGCCGATCCCGGCAGGATAAAACCCCCCCAACCGGCGTTTATGCTTATACACCGTTTTCGGGGAGAGATTCAAGAGTTTTGCGACCTGCTCCGGGGTCAGGAGCGGGGTGAGCATGGTTAGGTGTCCTTTATGATCGCCTGAATATCGGGGCGCGAGAGAATGGCTTTGGCTGCATTAACAACTGTCATAAACTTTGCAGAATAAAATTTATTCCCCGGCATCCTTCCTGGGTTCTCTGTATGGCTTTCAAAGTATTGTTGTTCGGTGATTAATTTAATCAGTGGGGCCCCCAGTTCTTTTATTAGTTTCTTGAGGTTATCGAGTTCCTCAAGTTTTATCTGTAACTCCTGGTTATTTTTTATTGCCCATCCCCGCCAGCATTCATGCAAACGGGGTAACTGATCATTGTCCAGTGTCCCACATCTAAATTTCCCATAGGTAATGCTTGGATCGGCGTATTTAACCGCTCCACAAAACGGACAATTAGCCATTACTTTTTCTCCTCCACAATCTTCTCGCCCACGGCTGCCTCAAGCGTCTCCCTGGCAACTTTCTTGAGGTCGGCGATTTCGGTTTCAAAACACTTTTTGGTGTGTGGCGTACTAAACAATCTTTCTCCTGATGAAAGAATTTTATAGCATACTCCACAATCATAGTGATGCCATGTTCCAGATTTATCTCCTATAGCGCCACAAAACGGGCAATTAGCCATTACTTTTCCTTATCCACAATCTTCTCGCCCACGGCTGCCTCAAAACAGCTAACTGTGCTTCCCATATAGTCTTTAATAGGGAATTATATAGTTAATTCCCGTAGTCAATTGCCACCACCTGGCCATTCAGCCAACCAAACGAATCTGATTTATCCTCTGCTGGAATCCGATAATCAGGATGGTCAACCAATGACTCGTAATCAAATTTTTCATATTCTTCGTCAGTCATTACCCGAACCCTGGGCATTACCACAAGAAGGCCACCGGGTAACGAAAAAAGAACAGGACAAAAGCCCTCAACATGGTTGGTAAGCCTTGAAATATTCTTTTCCTGCATATTGGCTAACAATCCATGAAGAAATAAACGCCATTCTCTCAAGGACGGAATTTTTATTGCATAGGGACCAATCAGCAAAACTTCCCTTGTAGCGCCATTTCTATTTAATCTCATTGATTTCTCGCATTTGATTTCTCCTTTAAAAGTTCCCTGGGGGCCGGAGTTTCGAGTATCCGGCTTGAGAAGGAAGGCGCGACCTTCTCCTAAATTTATCGCCCGTGTTGCCCCCGACCTCACGCCGGGCCGCCCCAGGGTTGTTTATTTTTCAAAGCAGTCTGGACAAACCTGCGTGTCCTCAGCAATCCACCACCCCGCATCGGCTGCTGCGGCTGGAGGCCCCTCAAAGTAACCCCTATCATCTTGAGGGTAGTGAGGTCTCACGATCTCTTGAGTGCCATCCTGGGGGTTACACCGGTCACAGGTTATGATGGTGTGGATCATGGGTTCGGCCACTCCTGAATCTTTACGGTGGAGGGGGCGCCCGGCGGATAAAGATTGTCTTTAAGGAATATCGGAACCCCCGCCGCCCGATACTGGTGGATAAGTCCCGACACGCACTCATCCTTTGGCTTCACCGGCCCGGAACCGGTCTGCGCGCCGATGATGGCCCACGGCTCAATGCAGTTGGGGGGCCATAAGCCATTCCATTGCTCAAGGCGGCGGGGGTTCTTGGTTAAGAACTGATAGACATGCTGCGGAGCCCTACCACAAGCCCCCAGCACAGCGTTAATCCACACCGAATCTACCCAATCCCCGAACAGGTCCCCCATAGAAACAACAAAGATTTTGCTGGGCTTTTTGGTCTTGGCGGGCTGGGAGAGGCGGTCGGGGTGGAAGGTGGGGGCAAAGGGGTCCATCAAGGCCCAAAGCTCAGGATGATCGTGTGTCGGACGAAATCTCTCCCAAAATCTAAAAGCAATCTTTTGGGCATAGCAATAAGGACACCGATTCGGCTTTTCCGCCGTGCCGCCAGGACCCCAACAGCCGGTTACGGGGTTCCAGGTAAAGTCGGTCCATTCAATCTTGGTCTTGTTCATGCTCACCTCAAAGTTCCCGGCCCCAGGGCGGCGGGGGCGGGGTTAGGGGTTGATATGTGGGAGGTTAGGTGATGCCAATTTTCAACGGAGCCTCGTTCAGGGGCGGCCAGGGGTCGCCGGTCATGGGGTCGCGGCGGGTTTTTAAATCCCGCCAGTCCTGGCAGTGGAACGCCGGGTCGGCGGGGTTCCGGAGGCTGTCGGCCTTGATCCGGAGGATGGCGTATTTCCCCCCGGGTTTGCGAAGGTCCACCACCTCTACTTGATGAGACTCAATCATGCGGGTGAGGGTGTTGGGGCAGACGTTCAGCAATTTGGCTGCCTGCGACCGGGTCAGGAGAGGGGTGAGCATTTAGGTTTTCTCCCGCCCCGATATTTCTAACCCGCCTCGGGGCCGGCGGGGGTTACTGACAGGAACCTATATGCTTCTTACCACATAATGCGCATGGCGACTCAACACGGTCTCTGCTCGGTTTAATCACCTCCTTTTATTATGGCCAATCATCCAGAAAATCGCCAGTTAGGATGTACATAATCAAACAAAAGACTGCAATCCAATAACCGTCACGTTGATATATTTCTTTAATAGACCAATGTTCTGAACTCATATCACCTCCTTTCTCCCAGGGCCGGCGGCACTCAACCGCCCCTAATTATGCTTTCCGGAACTTCCACCTCAAAAAGTCCTTGGCAACCCTTGACCGGGAAAGATTCTATAGCCTGCTTTGCTATTCCTTGTTCATGGTAACTCTACAATGCTGATTAATACCCAATTGTGATGCTCCCATAATAACCCCTTAGATTGAGTACATGTGATCATAACTTTTTTCTTTGTATCCCTATTCTCACACACCATGACTAAATCACGATCTAACTGCATTAAATATCGATATCTGACAATTTTTATAGGTTGATAGTTACTTAATCCCATTTCGCTAAGCGCCTCGTTTGCCATATTAAACTTACCACTTGCTTCTGTGTTGTTACATATAATCAAAGACCCCATGAACACTATAAAAACAATAAATAACTTTTGTGTCATTTGATTTCATCCCCTTTTTCAAGGGCCAGCCACATTACTGGCCCCGGTTGCGCCCGCTTCGGCATATAGTCAAACATTTATCCCTCCATCGGGGCTATGCAATAGAGTCCTTTTCATACCACCTTTCATGTGGTGGGGCATCGGGAGACACCTTATCTCTGACTAACTGTTTAGGGAGCCAATAAGGACAATCCAAACCGCGCTTATTGTTTTCTTGGGTTGCTTCGGGATCAATGGTTAAGCTAAATTCCTGGCAAAACCCCGGTTCGCCATCGTATGCTTTGTAATTTAAGTGGCAATTATCACAAGTAATAAAGTCCTCTGAAAAATTAAAACACCTTTTTTGGCTCATAGTTTTCTCCCATCGGGGCGGCTGCGGTCCACCGCCCCGGTTGCGCCCGCTTCCCAGCCCAGGATAAAACGACTCACGCGCCAGCGTGTTACTTTCCGTGGACCTCTGGGCGGTACTTAGCGGGCCTTTCTGTCGCCAGTCCTGGCCCACGGTTATCCCCGGTCACGGCCCGCATGGGTTAAGTGCCGGGAAAACTTCCCTGATCTGGGGCCGGATAAACCCCCTACTTAATATGCTCGATTGGTTGATCTTGGTTATAAAGTCTCCAATTAGGCCAAACCCTGTTTTCATTCACGACTTGCTTCCTTTCGATGGCAGCGCATATTTCTTCTGCTGTGAAGCCAGCCCGCCAAGCTCCATCTAGGGCTAAAATCACAACATCTATCCATTCATAAGAAGTGGGCTCAGCTTCAACTTCTTATAGCTCTTTATGAATATGATCAGTAATTCCCCTAACCCGAGGGCCGGGACCGAAAACTCTCAAAGAGAAATCAGCTTGGCGCTTTAAGTGAGCAATAAGGTCAAATTCCTTCTGGTCACAAATGGAACACTCCACGCATTCGCCAAATGATGAACACCAGGAGGAATCGGGGCGATTAAAGAAACCACAATGAGGCTTTTTTGACTCTTCCATTTCAATCTCCTATATAGTCTCGGCCGGCGGCCAGGGGTCGCCGGTCATGGGGTCGGTGCGGGTTTTTATTCCATTCATTGGACGCATCCCGGAGTGGAACAGTTCGCCCAGATGTGGCCGTTGCTGGCACTTACGGAATAGGTCAGGTCGCCGATCTCGCATACGGGGCAAGCTAACTTGCCCCGTATACCGCGATGGCCGTTGCTGTCCTCCACGATGGCGGCCCGGGCGATGATGATTTTTGCCAGTGAATCCTGTGCCCGCCGGTGTTTTTCTACCGCCAAGGCGCAATCACACCGTCGTATCCTGGGCGGGGTCGTGAACCGTTCCCGCAGGATTCCGGTGTTCAGGCATTTGGGGCAAATCGGCGTCAGTTCGGTTTTGTCAGGCATAACGTCTCCGGGTAGTGGTTAAAATGCACATAGCTATTTCACCAATTCCATCTGGGTATAGCCCATCTGTTGGGCGGCTTTGATGGCCTTGGCCTGGGCCTGCTGGGCGGTGATGGCGGCGCTGAGGCCGGCAACGCCGAAGCCCCAACTGTGATGGGCGATGTAGATTTTCTTGCCGGTCTCGGGGTTGGTCATAATGACGTTCATGGGAGTGGCGCAGCCCAGGGAAAAGAGCAGCGCCGCCATGATGACAAGTTTTTTCACTGGAGGCCTCCTTCCGGGGCGGTCCTGGCACTTGCCCCGCCCCGGGGTTGTGGGTTGGTCAACGGCCCCGGCCTGGGCTTGGGTGTGCGGTGGCCGGGGGTGGTTCATGGGTTTTACAGTATACCTCTATGATATACCTGTCAAGCAAAAAAATACCTATTTGGTAGAAAATCGCAAAATAATTCGTAGGGAGGCTTAAATTTTTTTTGCGAGGTCTTTTAAGTTGATTATTTGATTGATAAACCCGCTTAAAAACTCAGGTTTATCTTGTATCGTGTAAAACAAATCGGTAAGATGGCTAACTATTTTTTCTTTCAGGTCGGCGGGAAGCTGGTGAAGTAAAACTAGCAAGACAGCGTCTTCTTTGTCTGCGTGTAGCGCCCTGGTAAAAGCATTCTCGGTCATGTTAAACGCCTTCGCCAGGCGAGGGCGAGTTGCTGGCCCAGCCCGTCTATTGCCGGTTTCAAGGTGGCTAATCTGCCCCTTAGACATTCCGGCCAGCTTGCCTAAATGCCCCTGGGTCCAGTGCAGGGCCTCGCGCATGGCTTTTAAATTTTTACCAGGATTCATGATAGTCATAATATCCTCTTGAAAGCCAAAAAAAAATTATGCAAAAAGATATTGACTTGAATATCTATTTGGTATACCGTGAAGCCCATGCACCCTCTAAAAAAATTTCTTATGGAAACCAGACAGACTCAGGCGAAATTCGCTGCCCGAGTTGGGACATCGAAGGCATACCTTAATCACATAATCACTGGTTTAAAAATGCCCGGAGATGACCTGATCGAAGCGATGGTACGAGAGTCTGGTGGCATGTTGGTCTATCGGGATTTTAGGCCGGATAAGGCAGAACAACTCGACCGAATCAAGGGCCTTGAAGCCCAAAATGTATAGATCATGTTTTATTCGGATCTTCCGGCTCCTCCGGAACCAGCCCCGGAAACATCTCTTTGAGCAGCTTCAGGGCGGCCTCGGCCTGGCGCTGGCGTTTCTGTAGGGGCTGGTGTTTGCAGTGGGGGCAGGTGGCCAGGCAGATGATGCAGGGGAGAATAATGAGAGAGAGTTTCATACATCTCCAGGGGCAAGGCGCCGGATATGTGCATGGGCCAGCCTCCGGCGAACCGCGGGTTTTTAGCGCCGGTATCCTGGACCGGCTCATCCGTTTCGGTCGGGGTTTCTTGTTTTTCATGCTACCAGGATAATGACCCGGCTACAATCTTGTAAAGGTTAGAAGGTTTAATTTTTTGGATATTGTGAGGTGGAGGGGCTTACGTGGACATTGATGAATATCTCGCCTTACCCCTGGAAGACCAGCGCAACATCCTCAAGGAAAAACTCTCAGAAACCGTGCCCCGGGGCGAAATCAAGGAAGCGGCCCACGCCGCCGGCCTAAACGACTACACGCTCTACAAAGCCAGGGACCCCGAATGCGAAACCCACAACCTCATCCGCCCCGAGCTTCTGGCTCTCATCCGCCACACCGGGCGATACCTGCTGCTGGATTTTGTTGACGGCCTTTTCGGGCGCGTGGCTTTCAACCGTCCCCAGGCCATCGAGTCCCTATCCGAAATCAACCGCCGGATTACCGACGTGCTCCGGGAAACCACCGGGGCAATCCAGACGGTGATCGGCGCCCTGGATGAGACATCCTCCGATGGGCTCCAGATAACCAAGGATGAGATGCGCGCCATTGAACAGGAAATCCAAGAAGCCCACCAGCAGCTTGCTACCCTGGAAGATGCGGCCCGGCAGCTTTATTTGAGATGGAAAATGAAAGAACTTAAGGTGGTGGAGGGATGAACCAGAAACCGCCAAGGCCCGACGTGGCTACTCCCGACGCCATAGAAGTTTGGCACCTGCCCATTAATCAAATCGGCTATCACCTGGCTTTAACTGAGGCCGGCCTATTTAGGATTCATCCAACAGACCCGGTGCCTGAGGGCGCCGTGCGGCTCTATCCCGGGATGCTCCACGCCTGGAGGTGGTTTGAACGGGATGGCGGTTTGCGGCCTGAGTTTGCTGGGCGGCCGGTGTGGGGGAGTGCCAGTCAATGACACGGCCCCGCAAGCAGACCGTCGATTATTTTCCGCATTATTGTCACCATGGCAAGACAATGGCGATACTTGAACAGAAATTTGGGAATGACGGTTACGCTTTTTGGTTCAAGCTCTTAGAGTTTTTGGGGTCATCTGAAGGGCATTTTGTCAACTGCAATGAATCAGTGGCATGGGAATACCTGCAATCCATCACCAGGCTTGAATCGGAAATTTGTGATGCGATTTTGAATTTGCTTTCCAGGGTGCAGGCCATAGACCCGGATTTATGGGAAGAACGGATTATTTGGTCAGATAATTTTGTGCAAGGGATAACCTATGCTTATCGTAATCGGGTAATAGAAACACCTCAAAAACCGTCAATCTTACGTAAGAAACCCCTAAGCGAAGGGCAATCTGACGTATTAAATCCGGGAAAGGAAAGGAAAGGAAAGGAAAGGAATAACCCCCCCTCCCCCCTTAAGGGGGAGTCGCCTCCCTTTCAAAAAATTATCGAACTCTGGAATACCCATGCCCCCGAACTTCTCCCTAGGGCGTCCTTAACCGAAAAGCGTAAACCAAAAATCAAGGCTGCTTGGAAAGAGTATCCTGACCTGGAATGGTGGAAGGCGCTCTTTACCGACATAACCTTGTCATCCTGGCATAGCCACCGGGACAAGTGGCAGGGATGCTCGTTCGATTGGATACTGGCGAAGCGAACCGAGATGAGAGAAAAACTCAATGCTCTCAAAGGCAATGGGGCCGACAAATCGCCCCCCCGGGCCCGTGACCCGGCTTGCCCGCGTTGCCGCGGCTCCGGCCTTTATCAGAGCGGCACGGCCCCGGATGGAAAACCCATAATGGCACAATGCGAGTGCAAGCGAGAACCAGATGAAACACACGAGACAAAACCACCAACAGCCCCAGCAGCCCCAACAGGTCCTGACCTACGCTCCGCCGGCCCACCTGGAGGCTGAGCAGTCGGTCCTGGGGGCCATCCTGGTACGGCCAGAAGTCCTGGACACCATGGCGGATATGTTGCGGCCGGAAGACTTCTACCGGGAAGCTCACGGCCTCATTTACCGGGCTATGCTTAACCTGTATGGGCGCAGTGAACCTGTGGATCTGGTAACCGTGTCGGCCCGGCTGCGGGAGAAGGGAAAACTGGATGAGGTCGGGGGGGCGGTGTTCTTGGCCGGCCTCAGTGAGGAAGTCGGGTTTGCCACCAACGCGGGGTACTATGCCAGGCTGGTAAGTGATAAGGCGGTACTGCGGCGGATGATAGACGCCACGCAGGAAATCGCCTCCGGGTGTCTGGCGCCAGTAGAAAATGTGCCGGAGTTTATGGACCGGGCGGAGCAGAAAGTCTTTGACGTGGTTCATGCGGGGCGGGGCGGGGACGGTGCCATGGCCACCCTCGCAGACCTGGCCAAGGCAAACTGGAATCACCTGGAAACCCTGTTTTACCAAAGCAAAGAAGACTCAGGACTGCTCACAGGATTTTATGATTATGACCGATTTACCGCCGGTCTCCACCCCGGGGAGTTGACGGTTTTGGCGGCGCGGCCTGGCATGGGGAAGACCGCCCTTGCTTTAAATATTGCCTGGAACGTTGGGCAGGCTGAGCCGGTGGCGTTCTTCTCGATGGAAATGGACAAGGCCCGGCAGTTGATAACCCGGATGGTCGCCCAGGCCGGCCGGATCGACGGCGACAACTTGCGCCGGTGCAAATTGACTCAGGCGGAATGGGCGCAGCGGGGCCAAGTGCAGGTGGCTCTTGAGGATGCAAAAATTTGGATAGACGACACCCCGGGTCTCACCCCCTTGCAACTGCGGGCCCGGTGCAGGCGGCTCAAGGCAAGGCAAAACCTGGCCCTGGTGATCGTGGATTATTTACAACTCATGCGAGCCCCGGGAATGCGGGGCCGGGAAGACGAAATTCGGGAGATCGCTTACAGCTTGAAGGAAATTTCTAAGGAGTTGGGGGTTCCGGTGCTGGCGGCCGCTCAGGTAAACCGGGACATAGAGAAACGCTCAGGGAATCGCTACCAGCTATCGGACCTCCGGGAATCCGGGGCCATAGAGCAGGCCAGCGACAATGTGCTGTTTCTCTACCGCGGGAAGGAAGATGTTGTGGCCAAGATGGACCTGGCGAAACAGCGGAACGGGCGGGTAGGTTTTTTTGAGCTGGCTTACTCGGCGCAGTTCTGCCGATTTGACAATCTAATGAGGGGAGGAGCGCTTTGAAGGCAACCGGAACGGTCAAATGGTTCAATGACGTCAAGGGTTATGGGTTTATTTCCTGTGAAGGCAAACCAGATGTGTTTGTGCACTATTCCGAGATCGTCAGCAATGGCAATGGGCGGCGGACTCTTTACGAGGGGGGCTCGGTGGAGTTCGAAGTCGGCCAGGGCCCCAAGGGGCTCCAGGCGCTGAGTGTTAGAGTTGTGGTCAAGTGAGGTATCACGTCATGGTTAACTGGCTATGGCTGTTAGCAGTGGGGTTTGGCGGGTTCTCTCTCGGTATTGTAGCCCTGGCGATTTTCGCATCAGGCCGGGATGAGCACTTTTACCGGCAGGGCTATTTTGAAGGCCACGAGGAAGGCTATAAGGCAGGGGTGGTCGGCAAAGGCGGTATCGGGCGGTGATGAGGTTCACCATCGTTATCCCTCCAAAGGGCCAGATGAGGGCAGGGCGCCGAGGATTTAGGGCTGGCAATAGAATTTGTGTCCAGACCTATAAAGACCCAGAGCAAGGCCAAGAAGAGGATAGGCTAATAACTTTGTTGCTTCAACACCGACCGCCAGAGCCGCTATCAGGACCTCTTATGCTGGGGATTTGGGCCTACCTGCCTATCCCTAAGAAGTCGAAGAAATGGATGGCCGCGGCCATGTCGGGCGAGATTCGGCCCATAGTTACTCCAGACCTGGATAATCTTTTGAAGCACATCAAAGACTGTTGTAAGGGCATCTTTTGGAGTGACGACAAACAAGTCGTGGGGTACCTGCCGGAAACAGGAAAATATTATGGCAGCCCCCCCAGGTGGGTATTCGAGCTTGTGACCTTGGATGAATACCGGGCAGGCCTGGAGCAGCGATACGCAGACCTCCTAAGTCAGGCGTTAAGCAAGGATTTTGTGATTACCTTGGAAGTTCACACAAAAGGGCCATTTGCCCCAGGGGATGGCCCTACCCAGGGCACCATCACGATTCCGGGAGGCCTTTTTTAATGACTACTACCCCGCCCCAGATAAACATCACTATCCCCATAGTGTTTTACCATGGGGTGCAGGAGATCGCCGACTTTCTGGGGTATCACGAGCGCACGGCCAGGAGGTTATTGCAAGAGGGCAAAATCCCGGCCAAAAAGGACGAGGCTGGGCGGTGGGTGCTTTCGAACCTGGACTACCTTTTGAGCTTACAGGCGTGATGTGGATCAACCAAAAGCCAAGCATTACATAGGCATTAAATGGGGGATCGAGAATCCGACCGTTATGTTAACCGCCGAATACGCCCCGCCCCCCAGGGATCATCTGCATATCATCCGGGAACTTTATGAAGAAAGTTTTTATTTTGACGACCTGCTGCCCATCGCCAAGGCCTGGGCCGCGGAGTTCAATGTCAGAAAGATATTCGCGGACCCGAAAGAACCGGAGTTCATCAAGCGAATGCGGCGACAGCGGTTGTGGGCGGTGGCGGCCTCGGAGGAATTGGCCCTGGCCCGGAACCTGATAGGTAAAAGGGTGAGGCAATCAATGACGATAGCGGCGGTACTCAAGGGGGAGCATGACCCGGTTAAAAAGGAACTGCTACTCAAGGCTGTTCAAGGGGGGATCAGTTTCTCTCAGGAATGTTCAAAGACAGTGCAAGAGTTTTTCCGATATCGGATGCCGGACAAAGACCCCAGGAAGCCGTTCCGAGATAAGCCTCTAGAAATGGATAATTTCGGAATCGGGGCGCTGCATTTTCTGGTACTGGGGTTGGCGATGGAAGTCCAGCCGCGGGTGAGGTGGTTATGAGACGCAAAAAGCTCTGCTGTCCCTGCGGCGCCAGGCTCAATCTGCTTGAAGGTGCTATCCGTATCGAATGCCCGAGGTGCGGCAGGGTCTTTGGTCAACCCAAGCCGGCCCCGAATCAGACTCGGGAGATGGAGTGGCGGCGGAGACAGGCGATCCGGAAGATTAACGAGGCTCCATGACCGATGACCGCTACACCCCCGGTTGGCCGTTGTTCCTGGCGCTGGACTTGAGGGAAATATCTTGACAATTCAGCCGAATATCCATAATATGAAACGAGCCTTGAAGGTGGTGAGACACCCGCAAGGCCCTAACCCAAAACCATCCTATCGAGGAGGATCGGTCATGAGCTATTCCGAAATTATCATAAATGGGATTCCTGTCAAATTAATTCCCTCAGGCGACTGCGCCTGTGGTTGTGGCGGCAAAACTAAATTGGCATCAAGCACCAGAAAAGGAGCCAGCAAAGGCGTCCCGAATAAATATATTCATGGCCATCATTCCAGGGGAACAAATAATTGGAAGTGGGCTGGTGGAAGGATTCATCAAAATAGATACCCAAGATTAATGAACAAAACGCATCCGCACAGCATCAATGGCTATGCTTATGAGCATATCTTAATCGCTGAGAAAGCATTGGGGAAACCTTTGCCCCCGGGAGCGGTTGTTCATCATGCCAATGGCATAAAAAACGACAACAGTAAAGGAAATCATGTTATTTGTCAGGATGAAAAATATCACAGATTTATTGAAAAAAGATTAAGAGCTTTTTTGGCATGTGGAAACAAATCGTGGCGCAAATGCTTTGTTTGCGGGAAGTATGATGATCCAAATAACATGTATACCAGGGATCATAACGCTTGGCATAGGTCATGCGTCAATGAATACAATAGGAAAAATGCCAATGAAAGACGACAAGTATGTGCCAGGCCATGATTTATATCTCGCCATTGATTTTGGTTTTTGGAATAACGCGACCGTCTGGGTCCAGGCCAGCCCCGACAGCGAGCGGTTGACGGTCCTGTTCGCCCATTTCCAGGCGGCCCGGACGAATGAAGAAAACGCAAAGATAGCCCTGGCCATCCACCAGGAGCGGGGGTACGGTCCCCTGGCGCAGCCGGTGGGGGGATGGGGGGATGTCTCAAAGCCGGAGGCCTTACGCGCCTACTCCCAAATTTTCGGCGTAGATATCCTGGGGGCACCGGGCCGGGTAGACGCCGGACATGAACTCGTCAAGCAATGGCTCAAGGCAGCGCAGATGACCCGGGGCGAATCGGGGCTGGTTTTTTCTAGGCATTGTCCGAAGCGGCTTTTCCAGGAATGGCGGGACTACCGGGAGCACCAGGCGGGGATCGGGGCGCATCATAGCTGTGATGCAGTTCGATATTTCCTTAAGGGGTGGACGGGGCGCTAAGAAGCCCGTAGGCGATCCGGCCATGCAAGGGGTAGGGTGCGGGGGAGATCGTTCAATGGCGGGCCGTTAGACGGGCCAGACGGGGCAAGATAAGACCGGGCCACAAGCCGATTCGAGACTGAATCTGTCCTCAAGTGCCGGGAGGAGCGGCACGGCGAATGGGTAAGCGGGAAGAAACCGACAATCTGGCGATGGAAGTCTACTCTCTGACACTTCAAAAGATGGGGAAGACCGAAATCGCCCGGTATCTGGGGATAGACCGGAAGCAAGTCTACCGCCTGGTGAAGCGATATGAGGCAATCTTGCGGTGGCTCGCTGACCATATCGACGGGGCGCTGCATCTAGGGGAAACCCTTGTCGGCCTCAAGCAGCTCTACCGGGATGCCCTGGAGAACGTCGGGAAAGCGGACCCCGGAAGCGCGGTCGCCGTGGGCTGGGCGCGGATCGCCCTGGAAGCTCTCAAGGAAATGAAAAAGCTCCTGCAAGAGTGTGGGGCGGTGTTCAAAATGCCGGAAGCGATTGAGGACGGGATATCATTCGATAAGCCGGAAATACGGGAAAAGTACATGCTGCTCAGGATTGAGGCTAAGGCCGGGGGCGGCGGTAAGGAGGAGGCGGGGGATGAATAAGAAGCCTGTGGGGTTGAAGGATTTTGAAATCGAGATGGTGCCGATTGACCAACTCAAGCCTTACGAGCGGAACGCTAAAGCGCACCCTGAAGCCCAGGTGGACAAGATCGCCCGAAGCATCAAAGAGTACGGGATTGCTAAGAACATCGTGATTAATGCCGACAACGTGATATTGGCGGGGCATGGTTCGGTCCTGGCATATCAGAAACTCGGGGTCGGCGTGGTGCCTTGCCGCCGGATGACGCACCTCAGTCAGGCCCAAGAGCGGGGCTTTTCCCTGGCCGACAACCGCACAGCAGAAAGTGAGTGGTTCCCCGAAGCCCTGGCGCTCGAACTCAAGGCCCTGGAGGAGATGGACTTCGATTTGGGGTTGACCGGGTTTGACCCAGGCGAACTGGAATTTCTTGACACCGATCCTCCCCCGGCCAAAGCTATCAAGAAAGAGGGCGGCACAGTGACTTGTCCTGAGTGCGGCTACAAGTTTTCGGTTTTGACGGAAGATTGATTTTATGCATAACTATCTCAAGAAATTGGGCAAGGTATGGGATCAAAAGAAATATCCGCCAAATATTTATGATGTAATTGTTGCCCATGATGAATGGTGCAGTATTTATTCTGGACAAGAATGTAATTGCGACCCCGATATTACTATTAAAAAGAAAAAGGTGTAAGACATGGGTCTCGATTGTTATAAATACGGCACAAAGAACAATCATCGTAGGTGGGCATGGAATCAAATAATTCGCATGTCGCATAAAAAGCCACAAGAATTAATAGTAGCATATTTGGCAGGCCCAGATGATATAGACAGAGAGATAGCAATACAAAAGGGGTTTAAAGATTGCAATTTAATAGCCATAGATGCAGATGTTATGAAAGTAAACAAAATAAAGCAATTAAAAAGACCGGCTATATGCATTGATATAGTAGATTTTATTAGAAATTGGACCGGTAACCCACCAATAGATATTATTATAGCTGATTTATGTTCAGGATTAACCAGAAAAGTAGCTAAAGATTTTATGACGTCCTGCTTTGATTCCACTGGTTTAGCGTCGCCAACCGTAATATATATTAATTTAATGAGAGGAAGAGATCAAGTTGGTGGCTTATATAGTAAACAATTTACAGAAGAGGTGGGGATTAATAATTTATTTAAACACCGTGGCTTCCAATTCTTTACTCATTTAACTTGGCATTATTATCAATGGATGCTTCAACAATATCACGGTTCGAATATAACGTATTTCATTGAAGATATAGTTATTGATGCCATGGTTAAAAATATGGTGCCTATTTATAACAGCTATAAGAGTAAAAATAAAAAGACTATCATGGATTCAGCTATTTTTAAATACTATCCTTTAGGCCCAACAAATGTAATTAAAGACAGGGATATTGGATGTAAACTGGCCGCACTAAAAGCCTGGCGCACTATGCGCATAAACAATATTAAAGGTTTTGCCCCATGCGCAAAATAGCCCTGATCCGGTCATCCCCCGCCCTCTACCGGCTGGCGCTCGCCTGGCCCGCGGTGGAGAGGGATGATGTCCAGGGGACTACCCCGGAATCTGCCAATGACCCCTGGGCCACCATCCGGTTCGACTTCACCCGCCTGGCGTACCTGGCCGACGTGCCCGCCGGAGTTGCCCTCGCCGGCTTCGACCGGCTCAAGGCCCACGGGATCATCACCCCCGATGGCGGCCTGGCACCTTCGGTAGAGAGGTATTTCCGGGCTGAGGGCCTGGCCGGATTCGGATTGAAAATGAAGCTGCCGAAGGAAAAGAAGGAACCGGCTGAGACCGGATAGCTTGCCCCATGTTCACCGCCGATGACCGACGCCTGATAGAGCACTATCGCCAGCACCCCTTCACCACCGACGCCGAACTCCTGCTATTCGTCAAGGCTCTCTTCCGGGGCAAGTCAGGCGAATCCCTCAGCATCCCCCAGGCCCGCGTATGCCCTGGCCACGACTCCCCCGCCCAATACCTCTGTGACGCCTTTTTCGAGCGGACTTTGAACGCTATCTGCTGGGCTAACCGGGGCGGCGGCAAGACGCTGTTAGGCGGGTTGGTAGCTTTCCTGGACATGGTATTCAAGCCAGGATGCTCTACGCAGGTTCTGGCCGGCTCCCTGGAGCAGAGCAACCGGATGTATGAGCACTTGACCGGGGGCGGGGATGGCTGGGGGCTGGTGAACAAGAGTTTCCACTACCTGCTGGCCTCAGCCAAACAAATGCGCCGGGGGAAATCTGATAAGGACGGCGAAATGCTTACCCGGTCCATGGTACTCAAGAATTTCTCCAGCATCAACTTGCTCACCGCCTCTCCTAAAAGCGTCCGCGGCGCTCACCCGCAAAAAGTCAAGCTCGATGAGATTGATGAGATGGACCCCAGGATTTACGAGGCGGCACTATCCACCCCCATGACCAAGGGCGGCCACCAGGCCAGCACGCACATCTACAGCACCATGCACAAGACTTACGGCCTCATGCAGCAGATCGTGGAAGAGGCCCCGAGCCGGGGGTATCGGCTATATCATTGGTGTTTGCTCGACGTTTTAGAAAAATGTGAAGGAAGAATTTGCGCTGAATGTTATTTGTGGGAAGATTGCCAAGGAAGGGCAGTCAATGCAGACGGCTATTACACAATAGAAAATGCGATAACTAAAAAGAGGCAGGTATCAGAACAAACATGGCAATCAGAATATTTGTGTAGGATTCCTAGTAGCGAAGGACTGATTTACCCTGAGTTCGATATGTGCATAGTCGTTTAAGGCACAAACCCCCGCCTACTCTGAATGATACCATTCAATGGGCACCCAGCCCACCTTCCCCGCCTGTGCTCCCGTAGTAATGAGCACCTTGTTCAAGCCATAACTCCATGAGCATTCCATCAGGTCGGCCTTCGTGCCCTTCGGCACTAGCCCCAAGGTCCTGGCGATGTAAGCGGGGGTCACGGTTTTGTTGTTGGCATCATAGAGCGCCATGGCCTCCCGGAACGCTTCCGGCGATTTGTAGACCACCACCATATCGTGCCCGGGGATCGCTAAAAAGCCGATAAAGGCGACGATTAAGCCCGCGAGTAATTTGCTCAAAGTCTCCACGATCAAGTCCCTCCTCTCGCCAAGATGCCCTATGCCGGGCGGCGAAGTCAACTGGAAAATTACCTTCCTGTCTGCTCCGCTTTAAAGCCATCCCATAGATAATCCCGAGAGTCGGCCTCCCGAAGCTAATAAAAATATCAAATAGGTACTTTTTTACTTGACGTGTATATCAAATTGGTATACGCTAAAGACAATCAATCAAACAATCACAACAAATCAAGGAGGTTAGCCACAACCGACAAAAAATCGCAAAAATCAAGGCGGGGGTGGCCAGGCTCACGGCGGCCAGCAAACTAAAGCAGAAACCGGACCCCAGCCAATCGGAGACGGGATAGCAACCGTAGAGGGTAGCGCCTCATAAAAATTGCAAATGGGGCGACAGGAGGGATTCCGGCCCCGCCTGGCCGACAGATCGAATCTGGTAGGGCAGGTAGGCGATGGAACCGAAACCATCTGGCGGCGCGGGCGCCAAGGTGATGAACCTGACACCCGAGACAATTTGGGGGCACACGGCCCCGGCAACCGTGGCGAAGCTAAGAACCGGAAGTGAGGCGAAAGCGCAGGCGGCGCGACGTAGGGAAAGCTCAGGTGTAGGCCAGCCCATTAACCCCAGGGGTGAGCGGAAGGCCAGCAAGTACCGAAAGCGGCAAGGGCGCGAGTAGCAGCCGGGAAGTGCGATGCGAAACGATAACCCTTAAACCGAAACTCAGTGAAGGCTCTGATCGGGGTCACGAGTTCTGGCGGATTCGCGACCCTCAATGAGCGCCTTTGCTCAAATCCAGAATGGAGGCAATGACCATGCAATCCACAGCCCAGCAAATCTACTTGGAACCGAACCCGATCCCGGAACTCAAGATCGTAGAGAAGCCCCTATACTGCGTGGGAACGCAGGTCCAGGGCTGGGGCCGGGATGGATCATGGGAAGCGTTCAAAGATGATATGTCGGCCCTCTACGCCTGCAATTCCCGGTGGCTCGGCGGACGGTTTATCACCTGGGAACTAGAGTTTTGGACGTTCTCTAAGGGGATGCAGAGAAAGCGCGGCGGATACTTCGATGTGGAAACCGGAGTTTATTTCTATGGGGGCCGGGGGGAATTAAAAAATGCTTGAGAAGATCGACAACCGCAGAAAACGACCGGACCGCAAGAAGTGCATTTGTTGTATGCGATGGTATTTCAAGGACAGGAAAGACCAGATCACTTGCGGCCGGGAGTCATGCCGAAAGGCGAGGAAGTTATGGTGGCAACGGCAGCACATGAAATCCGGTACTCGCATCGAAAATATGGTTAAGCGGATCTGCCTGGCTTGCAGCCAACCGTTTTGGAGTCATGAGCATAGGATATGCCCCCGGTGCCATGAACGGAATGCAAAATACGAATCCCATGCCCAGGCGTGGGGTTGAGACGAGGAGGTTTTATGCCCCTATATGAGTATCTCTGCGCTGACTGCGGCGAAAGTGACAAGCGCATCGCCGGGGTCGACGATCACATGGCCCTTTGCATTGAATGCGGCGGGGTCATGCTGCGGCTAGATGAGGACATTTGGGCGCCGTTGTGGGCGGAGCAAGAGGCCCGGGCGGTGCAGGAGGTAGAGACACGAAACTACTCAATATCTTCTGGCCCCTGAGACGGGGTGAGTCGTGGCGGGATCGGCTAAAGATGGCCGCGCTGTTTCTCCTGCTGATCGGCGGCTGGGCTTCGATCTACGTGGCCGCCTATTTTATCGATGGCAAATAATACCCCAAGGGTAAGGAGGGTTTTTTGATGATTAAAAATCTCATTCCGAGATTGGCAGAGAGAGGCCGGATTAAGATCGGGGAGAAGGGCGAGATGAAGACCTCAGCCCAGGGCAAGCAATTCGCCCAGCCCAAGAAGCTCGACCACATCGTTATTACGACCATGCAGAGGGACGCGGCCGGGCGCCTCATGCCCGACACCGACCTTATGGCCCAAATCAACCCCGGGGGCAGCAAACTCACCGAAATCCCGATCCGGCTTTTATACGATGACATCGACTTGAATTTCTTTACCCGCTATGCCTGCTACAAAGGCTCCCGGTGCTGGTGCTCCGGGGACGGGGAAACGGCCTCACGGCTCACCGGCGAGAATGGGAACTACCAGTCGTGCCCGTGCCCCTGTGAGCGGCAAGACCCCATGTACCAGGAGCAGGACAAGTGCAAGACCCTCGGAACTTTGTCCGTACTCATCGAAGGCGTCAACCGGGTGGGCGGCGTCTGGTCTTTTAGGACGACCTCCTTTAACAGCGTCAATGCCATCCTGTCGTCAATGGCGCTCATCAAGGCAATCACCGGGGGGCCGCTATCGGGTATCCCCCTGATGCTGGTGCTCTCGCCTAAAACGGTCACCATCCCCACCACCGGCAAACCCATGGTGGTTTTCGTCATGAGCATCGAATACCGGGGGCCGGAGAGTGAGCTGGCTGAGTTGGGATATGAACGGGCTCGGCAACGCGTGGAGCACAAGATCAGGATGGACCTGATTGAGGATCAGGCCCGACGCCTGCTTGTCGCCCCGCATGAGGAACCGACACAAGAGCAGGTGGAAACGGCGGAAGAATTTTACCCCGAGGGGGTGGTCATCGAAACAACCGCACCTAAGCCCACTGGCGGCAAGAAAAAGACCCAGGCTACCCAACCCAGTACCCCCGACCCGGAACCCTCAGCAGCGGCAGGGACGCAAGACCAGGACCCCGGAAACGGAGGGGACCAGGAGCCCCTTGACAGGGCAATCACCCTCCCGGCTCTCATGGAACTGGCAAAGTCCCCTGATGCAGTTGTGGACCTGCCCTGTGCCCTGGTGACCACCAAAGGCGTCCGCATCGGCTGGTGGCTCGACTGGGGGCCGGACCTGGGCGGCGACATGACCATGACCCTTGAACTGGTGGACAACCTGGCGGAAGTGGCCGGCGGGTTGACGGTGCAGAAGATCGGAAAAGCCTTTAACGAGGCTGGGATTGTGCTCAAGGTGGTCACCGCGGCGGATGAGGCCCAGGAGGGAAAGGAGCGGTTGGATGCTACCCCGGCGGCGGTCGTGGCTTCTCACCAGGTGCCCAAGGGTAACGGGGGGACTCGTAAATCACTGTTTTAATCACTCCTAGCCCGGCACCATCCGCACATCCAGGGCCGGGATAATGCTAACCACAACCGGGGCCGACCCGTATTGGACAAAGAGCGGGGAGGCCCCAAGGGAGGATTTATGAACGACAAAATCAGACAGCATTTAACCGAATACAATTTGCGCCAGGGCTATGGGGTTTCTGAGGACACCCTGATCGAAACCCTCTTTAATGCCAACCGAGTGTACGAGGCTCAAAAAGGCGAGCATCGGTGGTGGACCGATGTTTTTGTGGTGGCCGAGGTTGACGGGATGCTCATCGGTTTCCTGGATGCATATACCACGGGCGATAATTCTCCGAGAGAAATCGGATGGGAATTTAACCCCGACAGCATCTGCGAAGTGGCGGCCAAGGTGATAACGAAGACTATCTATGAGCGAATTCCCGACTAACGTCAACCCTAACACCAGGAGCCGGTACTGAGCAAAGAGCCGGTCCCCGGGGGAGGCGAAGGAGGCAATATGGACACATTTAGGGTAGGCTTGCTGCTGCAAACCATGATTGAGGCATTAGCAGTTAACGCAGAAATAGAGGGGATGAAAGCCGAAAACCTTTATCACCAGAACCTGGGGGCAGTACCGTTCTATGGCGAGGCGTCTTTTGAAGAAAAGGCCCAAAAGCTCTGGTCATTATCGAAATTGGCCAGAGCGCGAGCGGAGAGATAACCATGAGCCAGGAGAGCCAAACTATGGGTAAAAAAATCGGATATTCTCACTCAGCTTTGGAGATGTACCACGGCGGCGACGTGCATGGGGGGTGCCCTTACGCCTATAAGCTCATCCGCATCGACAAAATCCCCCGGGCCACCAGCGAACCGCTTATCATCGGCCAGATGCTTCACGAACTGGCGGCGAAATACCTGCTCCGGCTCATTGACGTTGGCCTACAAACCGACTGGACCTATGCCCAGGCGATCACCCCCAAGGAGGCCCCGGCGGACGTGCTGGAGGTATGGCCCCGGTTCGTGAAAAACTTTATCTTGCCGCCCATGGCAGCCCCTGGGGTTGAAAAGCAACTCGCCTTTAACCGGGCATGGGAGCCGGTGGAGTGGTTCGCCAAGGACGCCTTTTTCCGGGCCGTGGTGGACCTCACCTACCGGCAGGGCGGCTTAGTCGTGGTGCAAGATTGGAAATCCAACAGGGCGGTCATGGACATCGACAAGAACCTCCAGACCCGGATTTACGGGTGGGCAGTGCGCCGGGCGCTCTATCCGGATGCTCAAGAAATTCTGCTACGGCTCCACTTTCTCAGATACGGCGCCGAGCGTGAAATCTTGCTGCTCCCGGAAGACCTGGACACCGTGCCGGCCGAACTGGAAAAACTGGTGGCCACCATCGAATCGGATAAAAAGTATGACCCTACACCCGGGTCTTACTGCTCATGGTGTGGAGTGCAAAGCCATTGCCCGGTTATGCAGTCGGCCCTCATCCCAGTGGAGGTCATGGCCCCGGCTACCCGGGAACAGGCCGAGAAAGCGGCGACCCTGCTCCTGGCCGTGCGGGAGACGGACAAGATGATCACCGGGCGTCTCAAGGAATACGTGCAGGCAAACGGGCCGGTAAGGGTAAACGATCAAATCTACGGCACCTCCCTCAGCACATCCTACGACCTGGACCCACGGGAGATTACCGAGACGCTGCTGGGCGAGGGCCTGGAAGTTGACCAGGTATGGGGGCTATTGAATCTGACAAAGACCAGCTTGGAGCGTGGCCTTAAGAAGCTCAAGAGGAAGGACCTGCTTGAGGCGATCCTGGCCGGGGCTCCGAGTAAGCAGACTGAGAAGATCGGGTTCAGCAAGGTTAAGGGATGAATCATGGCAGCCAAGATATGCGTTAAATGCATGTGGACACGCGAACTGGCGAAAATGTACTATCTGCAAACTACATGATGACCCTATTCAACTGTCCATCGGCAAACAAGGTCAAGCTTGCCACCCTGAATGCAGGAGATTTTATCGGGTCAATGGCAAACAATAACGGAGGTATCATGAAAATACAGCATCTTTCTGTCAAAAATTTTCTTGCCATAGAATCGGTGAAATGGGATTTGTCAGGAGCACCCATCCATCTTTGTGCGGGTCCTAATGAGGCGGGAAAATCTTCTTTGAGGGATTCAATTTCTTGGGCGCTCACCGGCCAGGCCCGGGGACTCAAGACCCACGAACAACAGGCGGCTTTCATCCACGAGGGGGCCAAGACAGCGGAGGTCACGATCACTTGGGCCGACAAGACCACCACGACCCGCAAGAAGACGCCTAAGACACCGGCTAGTGTCACCGGCCCTATCCCCGAAGATGCGGTCATGCTGTCCATCCTGGCGGACCCCCTTCACTTCCTCTCCCTGGAGGACAAGGCCCGGCGTGAGGTGCTGTTTCGGCTGTTGCCGGGGCTCTCACCGACGCGCAGCGATTTGGCTATCAGACTATCAAGCGCCTTGGGAGAAGTGAAATTTGAAGAGCACACGGTTGGCCCCATAAACGACCTCGCCAAAGTGGCTATTGAAAAAGGCTTTGCCGCCGCCGAAACCGAAGCCATCAATCGCCGGATCGTGGCCAAACGGATCGTCAAGGAATTCGCAGCAGAAGAACCCGAACCCAAGGCCACCATCGGCGGGGTGCTCCGTATCCTCCCCGACATCCAGACGGCGGACGTGGAAGCCGGGCTGTCGGCTCTCCGGGCCGAACGGGATAAGTTGCAGCGCAACCGCGGCAAGGTAGAAGCCAAGGTTGACAAGCTCCCGGAATTGGAAGCGGCCCTCGTCTCCCTGGAAGCATCCCCCCCGGACCCCCCGGACCCCGACCGCCCGGTGGAGGATTTCGTCAAGGCCCTGGAAATTAACCGGGGTATCCTGGAGGCATTGCAAAGGGATGTGGGCGCCATGACCGAAGGACAGGACCCGCAGAACTTCCCGGCCCTATGTCCGGCTTTCAACATCGGGTGCCCCAGCGCCGGCAAGGAAGCCGTCAAGGGCACTATACCAACAGGCATCGTCCCGGCAGTTATAGCTAGGGCCAAGGCCGACCTCCAAGAGCAGGAAAAGGAAGTCACTCTCATCGAAACCGACCTTGCCGCGGCCCGGCTGGCCCAGGTCACCTATGACGACTACTGCAAACAGCGCCAGGTCCTGGCCGACAAGATCGCCAAGATCAAGGAAGCTCAGGTGCAGGCCCAGGACACCGCCACCATCGATGATCAGATCACCGCCCTGGACCTCCGCATGAAAACCGGATACGAACTCCTGGACGCGGTACGGGAGTTCTGGCGCAAGAAGGATGCGGCGGACGCGGCCCAAGCCAAGATCGCCCAGGCCGAAAAGGAGATTGCCCTTTACGATGCCCTGGCCAAGGCCCTGGCTCCGGACGGTATCCCCTCTCAGCTCATCGCTGAGGCCCTGGGGCCGGTCAATGAACGGCTTGCCTTTGCATCCGGGTATTTATTCCCGGATATCGATGAACATGAACCCCTGCGTCTCACGCAAGATCTGGAGGTGTGCCGGGGGACCACTCCGTACGCCCTGCTTTCGAAGTCCGCCAGGTATCGGGCAGGGATCGCGTTTCAATTCGTGCTGGCTACCCTGGCCGGCTCCCGCCTCCTGATGATCGACGAAGCCGACATTCTCGACCCCCTGAACAGAGCCAATCTGATCGATTTCCTCCTGGCTATTCGCCAGGACTTTGACACGATCCTTTGCTTCGCCACCAGTGACCACGCCGACCCCTCCCCCATCCCGGAGCTCGCGGTTTGGTGGATATCGGATGGCCAGGTGGCCCCGGTGCGGGCGCAGGAGGCGGCATGATGTGGAACCCCCAAAGACCCCCTTGCGTTCAGTATGTCAATACGGATGAAGAACAAGTAGAGGCAATCAACCGGGTATGGCATTACTGGCGCTATATGGATTATCGGCGCGTTGCTCACCTTGGAATTGAGAGATTGGCAGAGGGCCGAATAATCCTGGCGCAGATACAGGAGGCGGCATGAAAAACTTTGACCTCTTTGTCGGCGTAACCGTGATCCCTCTTTGGAATGCCCCGACTCAGAGCGCGGATGAAGTCAAGACCAGGGCCGAACTGAAAGAGGCCTTTCTGAAAATCTCAGGCGAATTTGCTGAACAGCTTAAGCGGATAATTCAAATGCAGGGACAGCAGGTGCCATAACACAACCACCCGCGGCGGCGAGTCGCGGTCATCCAAAAGCAGGAGGGGTTTATGACTAAAACGGATATGATTAAAGAGGCGGCACAAATCCAACAGATCACCCAAAAGGAAGCCGCCCGCTATCTGGACTTTTTCTTGAGTCAGATCACGGAGGAATTGAAAGCGGGCAAAGAAGTGGCCCTACCTGGCTTCGGCAAGTTCAGCACCAAAATCACCGCGGCCCGCACTGGCCGGAACCCGATCACCGGGGAGGTCCTGGACATCCCGGCCAAGCGGAAGGTTGTTTTCAAGGCGCAGAAGGCGCTCAAGGAGGCGGTGCAGTAAGGATCGACTACCTGCTTTACTAACATCCCAAGCCGGAGTCCCTTCGGGGGCTCCGGTCTTTTTTTTGCCTATTCCGAATCCAGGTTGACAGTAGTGTCGGCTTTCCCCAGGTTGCATTCGCGGCAAGCAGTAATCATGTTTTCCTCTCCATTTCCTCCTTTTTTGGAAATCGGTATTATGTGGTCAGCATGTAATATAACGCTGGGGTCTTTTCGCGGGCTCCGTCCGCAATACTGACAGGCGAAGCCGTCTCTATTAAAAATCTTGAATCGTAATTTCAAACCGATGTCGCAATTATCAGACCCGTCGAGCTTCCGTTGGATAGTCTCAAAATCGTCTAAGTCATATGGAACCCCCAACTTTAGAAGTGCCAGCTTTATCTTTAAGGCCGTAGCCACTCCTACGCTTTTTGTGTGCGGATTTTTAAGATTGATTTTCCGAAAATCAGAGAGTTCTCTTATGCCCCAATTCCTAATGAGTTTCTTAACCCTCTCTATTAATTCTGAGTCAACTGTATAAATTAACTGCACCAAATCATCGCTGAGGTGGTCGATCCCTATCTTCCGTTTCCACTTCGCAACCTCTTCTTCATACATTATCCCTTTAAGGGCTTTGTTTAGCAGTTGGCGTGTCCTTTCGATTGAAATACCGAGAACAGTCGCAATGACCCTCATAGATTTTTTCTCCACAAATCTTAATCTGATAACATCTAATTCTCTTGTTGTGATCATGAGTTACCTCCTGTGTATTCACATTCAATGGGGGAATTATACCCACTTGAAAATGACAAGTCAACAGGGCAGCTTATTTGATGTAATTATTAAATAAATTGGGTTTAGGCACTCATTTGGTAACAAATGCCCGTCTTGACAGGGTATTCGTGTGCCCTGAAAATCAGACCAGACATGGGACTCATTCGCCAGGGGCTGGAATATATACAGCGATTGCGCGGTTTTTGGGGTGGCGGTGCGGACGCCGGCCTTGACCTGGTAGTGCGCCAGGCCGACGCCCCTGCCCTTGCCTCTCCCAATTTCGGCGCCATTGAACAAATGTTCATGGCGGGGTCATTTAGCCTGTTAAATCTCCGGCCCGGCGTGACAAAACCCTATGCTCAGCACGTCTGGGTCTATGCCTGCGTCAATGCCATCGCCCAGAACATCGCCGGAGTTCCCCTAAACTTCTACGCCGGAACCAAGAAAAATAAGCGCCTGGTGGAATCCGCCCCCATAGTCAAGCTCTTTGAAACCCCGAACCCCATGATGAGCGGATACCAACTCATTGAGGCCACCATGATTTTCCTGGGGATTACCGGGGAGGCATTCTACATCCTGGACCGGCCCAATATCACCGCCGTCCCCAAAGAAATCTGGACCTTTCACCCCAACCGATTTGAGCATGTGCCGGCAGCGAACGGCGGCACCCGGGGGTGGATTTACCGGAAAGGCGGACAGCGAATCCCCCTAGAACCGCATGAGGTCGTGTTCTTCCGGTATCCGAATCCTTACGATGATTACCGGGGCCTCTCGCCGGTGTCAGTTGCCTCCCTGGGAATTGAGCAGGATTACCACGCCGCACAATACAATGCCAATTTTTTCAAGAACGGGGCACAGCTTGGCGGCTTCCTTGAATCCGAAGAAAATTTAAGCCAGGAAGAGTTTGATCGGGTCCTGGCGCAGTTCAACGACCGCCACCAGGGCGTGAGCAAGGCTCATCAGATCGGGCTCCTGGAGGGCGGGCTCAAATACAAGGAAGCTGGTCTGTCTCAGCGTGACATGGATTTCCTGGAGGGCCGGAAGTACAACCGGGAAGAGATCTGCGGCGGGGTCTATAAGGTCCCCATAGGCGAACTGGGCCTCAATGAAGATGTTGGCTCAGAAGCGCGGGAAAAGGTGCGCCGGAAACAATTTTGGGAAACGACTCTCGACCCCAAAATGACCTTGATCGAACTTATCCTGTGGAGCCAGTTGTGCCGGGGGTTAACCGGCCCGGAGGTCTGGCCGGAGTTTGACCGCAAATCCATCCCGGCCCTGCAAGAAGACCGTGAACTCCTCCTGGGGCAGGCTGAAAAACTTTGGGCCATGGGCTACCCGGCCAATGTGGTCAATGAATATCTGGACCTGGGCTTGCCTAAAGTTGAAGGCGGCGATACCGGATATATCCCCTTCAACCTGCAACCGGTGGGCGACGCTGCCGCTCTCCCGGCCACCGAACCTCAAAAAGCTACGGTCATATCGATTCAGGATGTGCCGCCTAAATCCCTGCCTGCCCCGGCCATAGCCAAGCGTGACCCCAAAAGCTATTGGCTCAACTTTAATAAGCTGCGCACGGCCATGGAAGAGAAGTTCCACAGCAAAATCAAGCGGTACTTCTATGAGCAGCGCAAGGTCCAGTTGCAGCTTCTGGCCGACAGACTGGGCGGTGATGATAAGACCGTGAGCGCCGTCAAGAAAGAATTTGTCGATGACCTCTTATTCGACCTCCAGGAGGCCAACGAAAAATTGCAGAAGATGTCCTGGAACTTCTGGCTGAATGCAGGGCAGGAGGCGGGGCAGGCCATCTACACTGAGCTTGGGTTCGATTTATCCGAGTTTGTCATCCAGGACAGCGCCGCTATTGATGTGCTCAAGGACAAGCTCATCAAGGTGGTGGAGATCAATGACATTACCCGGGACAAGCTGAGAGAAACCCTTTCTGAGGGTCTGTCGCAAGTCGAATCAGTGAGCCTGCTACAGGACCGGGTCCGGGAGGTCTTCAACTCCTATGAGCACCCCGCCCACGGCTCATTCTCCCGCAGCCTGACCATAGCCCGAACGGAAACTGGTCAGGCCATGGCAACGGCCCGGGATGCCGCCATGGATCAGTTGAAGGTGGAGAAAATCGAGTGGGGCACGGCGGGAGATGGGAATGTAAGAAATTCCCATATTGCCCAATCCGGCATGGTGATTAAAAGAGGCGAAACCTTCCCGAACGGCTGCCGGTATCCCTGCGATCCGGCGGGGGCGGCTGGCGAAGTTATCAACTGCCGGTGTGTCGGGATTCCTGTGCTGGGGGATTGAGGCCATGCCGGTAAAACTCGGAATCCGATTCTCACCCCACCTCCTGGCGGAACTAGTGCGCATCGGGGCCAAGGTCAGCGGGGAACATGGGTTTGCCGCCCGGCTGACAGACAAGGGTGTCCCTGAGAACTTCAAGCTGCTCAATAGCGGCGTGGACCGGGAGACCGGGGAGTTTTTTCTGGTCTTTAGCGAAGGCGGCCAGAAGTCCCCCGATCCGGTGCAATGGCAGGCCCCGGTTTACGAAAAGGAAAATAAGGAGGCAAGTGATGGCCCTACTACATAAAGCCTTAGATTTCCAGGTCCGGCAGGTAGGCACCCCTGATGATCGCGTTCTTGAGTTCATCGGCTCCACCGCCGACGTGGACCGCTACGGCGACATCATTGAGGTGGAAGGCTGGGATCTGAAGCACTACCTGAAAAATCCTCAATTCCTGTGGGCGCATAACTACAGCGTCCCCCCGGTGGGCACGACCCGGAAGGTAACCAAGGCCGACGGCGCCCTGGCTTTCCAGGTCTACTTTCCCAAGGATGAGGAAATTAATGTCGCCGGCTGGCCCACGCACGTTCCCACGCCCGAGACAGTCTACCGTCTTTATCTGGGCGGGTTCCTCCGGGCTACCTCCGTAGGCTTCCAGGGGCTCGAATGGGAGCCAATCTTGGGCGAAGCGGATGAACAGGGATACCGGCCCCGGACTGGCACTAAATATTTAAAACAGGACCTTTACGAACTCTCCGCGGTCCCTGTCCCCGCTAACCCCTACGCCCTGATGAATGCGGTGCAGAAGGGGGTTATCCAGGAAGAGCAGGCGCGGCTTTTTCAGCCCCAGGAGGGTGAAGAAAGAACTGGGGAAGACCTTATTGCTGACCTCCGCAAAAAGGTTAGCGATCTGGAAGCCGAACTCACCGCAGCCAGAGCCATAGTTGCCCCGGTGAAATTCGATCTGGTTATCTCGGAAGATCAATTAGAAGCGATCCGGCAGGATGCGATCAAGGTCTTTCATGAGCAGTTCAAGGTGACAGTTGACACCAAAGCCGGGGCCGTCCTCAGCGCCAAAAACAAGACGGCCTTGAAAAATGCCCAGGCCATGATCCAGCAAGTCCTGGACGCGGCCGAGCCCGCCGATGATGAGGGCAAGGCGGCTACCCCTACCCCGAGTATCTATTCTCTCGCGTTAAACCCCGGCGAAGAGCCTGAGGGGGGGAGACAAGCGGGGGGATCATTGGATATGGCGGAAATCATGCACCTCACCAAAGAACTGAAGCAATCACCCTGCCTGGCCAAGTAACCGGGCAAAGGAGCGAATATGCCTGACACCAACGTTGCTCAAGAAATCAAAACCATGCTGGAGGAGGTTAAGGGCCAGCTCGAAACCAAAACCGAGGACGGCCAGGCCATCAAATTGCTCGACCTCTTCAAGATGTTCCCGGCGCTCCAGGAGAAACATAGCTCCCTGGAAAAGCGCCTGGAAGAGTTCGAGAAGCAGGCCAAGAGTCGCAAGTGGGCGGGAATCCCTGGGCTCGAACTGGACGCTGATCAATTCTCCATCCTGCGGGCGCTGCCCTACATCAAAAACAACGTCCCCATGGACAACTGGAAGAACGCCGGGTTTGAGGCCGACGTGTTCCGGCAGACGGCGCAACAGCGTACCATGTCCACCACGGACGACGCGACCGGCGGCTATCTGGTCCCGGCTCAGGCCATGCCCGACTTCATCGAAATGTACCGGGCCGAGGCGGTCTGCGTGCGCATGGGGGCCCGGGTCCTCTCCGGCCTCACAGGGAGCCCGGTGACCTTCGTCAAGCAGACCGGCGGATGCACCGCCTACTGGGTAGGTGAGGGCGCCGCCATTACCCCGTCTGACCTGGGGACGGGTCTGATCAAGATGGTCCCCAAGAAGCTGGCGGGCCTGACCTATATCAACAACGAACTGATCCGCCGCGGGTCCCCGTCGGCAGAGGCCCTGGTGCGCCAGGACTTTGCTATGGCACTGGGCCTGGCCCTGGATTTGGCCATTCTCCGCGGCTCCGGTTCGGAAAACCAGCCCTTGGGTATCGCCAACACGACCGGGATCAATACCGTCACCCTGGGCACCGGGGCGGGCGCGGTTCCCGATTGGGTCAACCCCTGGCCGCAGATGCGGTATGAGCTGGCGGTGGACAATGCCCTGCGCGGCAAGCTGGGGTTCGTGTTTCACCCGGCCATCTCCAATGTGCTGCGGAAGCTACGGAACCCGTATTTCTCCGGGGATACCGGCGGTGAATACCCGCTCCTGCCCTTGACCGACCCCCAGATCGGCGCGGCCATCGGCTACCCCTTCGCAGAGTCCACGCAACTCCCGATCAATCTGAGTGGTGGCGGGTCCACCAATATGACCGAGATTTATTTCGGTAACTGGCTGGAAGTGCTGATCGGCGAATGGATGGGGTTCGAGATCATGGCCTCCAACGTGGCCGGGACCGCCTTCGCCACTGACCAGACTTGGGTGCGGATTCTCACCGAAGTTGACACGGCGTTGCGACACGCTGAGAGCATGTGCCTCTGCAATACCGCCCGGATCGCCGCCAGCTAAACCCTGAACCCTGACATGGGGGCCAGGGTCTGAGGGTTCTGGCCCCGTTACCATAAGGAGAATTGACATGCCGAAAGGAACTGCTTCTCAGGAAATGGTTGCCAAGGTACTTCTTACCCCCGTTGCCCAGACTGCCGGGACCGCTACCGGCACCGGAATTGACTGCCGGGGCTATGACGAGGCCCTGATTATTCTGGCTCTGGGGGTTATCCCCAGCAACGGGACTGTTGACGTTCACATCGAGGAGTCCGATGCTTTGGGGTCCGGGTATGCGGACATTACCGACGCGGATTTTGCACAGAAGGTTGCGGGCACTGGCGCCCTGACCTACGTTGGCCGTATCAATCTGCGGGGCCGGAAACGCTATATCCGGGCCATTAACGTTGTGGCTAACCAGACCGTCCCCATGAGCGCGGTGGCGGTTCTTTCCCAGGCACAGATTAACCCGGTTACTCAGGTCAACGACGTAGAGTTCAGCGTCTAAAACAGGAGAAACATGGAAGCAACGGTTTACCAGGTGAAGCCAGGCTATACGATCCATCTCCCATGCCAGCGTGTTTTGGGGGGCGGGGACCTCTTAGAGAATCCATCACCCGGCCTAGTGCGGGATAATGCTTGGAAACTGACCCTGGTAAGCCCCGTTGTCACTCCCTCCCCTACCCCCCTTCCGGTCCCTCAAAAGCCGGAAGGGGTCTCTATTGTCATCCCGGCATGGAAGGCGGCTGATTTTCTCCAGGAATGCCTTGACTCCCTGGTGGCTCAAAGTCACTTCGCCGGGGGAGCCAAGTACGAAATCCTCCTGGGGATTGACGCCTGTAAGTCTTCCAGGCGCCGGGCGCTCAAAATATTGCGGGACTATGAAAATCTGCGGGTCTTTTGGTTCGATCAGAATTATGGCCCGTACCTGGTCAAGAACAGCCTGGCGGCCAAGGCGAAGCATGACCTCATCCTCTTTTTCGATGCTGATGACACGGCTGAGCCGGGGATGGTCACCGCCTTATTAGAACTAAATCAGGGCCGGTTTGATGTCGCGGTCTACATGATGGGCGAGGATTCTAAGGGCAATGTCAAGCAAGCCTGCGGGGTCTTTCTCATCGGGCGGAAAAAGTTTTTAGCGGTCGGCGGGTTCATGCCCTGGCGGTGCGCGGCGGATACCGAATTTTTAAAGCGTCTGCCAGCCGCCGAAATCGGTCATCGGTGCGGCCAAGAGATATTGATGCGGCGCCGGGTCCACGATAACCAGCTCACCGTGAAAGCCGATACCGGGTTCGGCTCGGAACTGCGGGCCTGCTATATGAAGCAAATCCGGCAGATAGTCAGGCTGGGGATAGCTAATATCGGATTGGTCACGGCCAAATGTGAGGAGATGAATTGATCCACCATGTCATTACTCGCATGGCTTTCAAGCCGGAAGATCCGCAATGGGAATGGCGGCTGGCCTTCTACCGGAGCATGGTGCTTCCGCGGTTCCTGCGCCAGACAGACCAGAACTTTGAAATCTGGCTGCGGTGCTATCCGGCGCATAATGAGGTCGTGGATGCGCTACACCCGAAAGTACATCCATATCAGGGGTACGGAATTGAGGATGAGATTATGGGGATCGCCAAGACCTGTCAGAACCATAATATCCCCCGCTCTCATATCCAGACTCGGGTTGATTGTGACGACCTGGTAAGCCCCGACTTTATTTCCCGGATTCATGCGGAGGTATCCCGGCAGCCGGACAAACCCTTGATAATTAGCTTTCAGCCCTGGAAACTGGACCTCTACACCTTGACCCGGTATCGCATGGGCCAACGTTATCATGAGCAGAGCACATCTATGTTTCTGGCGCTTTATCAGCCGGACATTGAAGGGGGGAATTACTGGAATATCTACTACTCTAAGCATGGCCACCTTGCCAAAGAATTAGGAGAACCTGTCCGGGTCGTCACGATCCCGGAGGGGTATTGCGACATGGTAATCCACGACAAAAACATGGCCACGAGTATTTTGAACGGGGACAAGGCTTTGGAGGTGCTAAATTGACGATCCGGGTCAAATACATCGGGGGCGCTTATAAGGGCTTTGGCGAGAAGTGGGGGGGCACCTGCGCCACCAACTATGCGCTCGTCGCGGCCTTGGGCCTACACCCTGAGTTTCTCTTAAAGGCCCGCTTCCGGCATCATTTCTCCTCGCCTGGCGCAATTTCAGATTTCCTGGCCGATGCAGACCTTACCCATGTTGACGACACCAGGATCATAACCGTCATGCATGGGGCCGGGATGGCCCCCCCGGACGTTATCGGGCCGATCACCCGGTCACCCCTGAAAAGCTACGGCGGGTGGAAAGCTACATACGGCCGGGAGTGGTTTTACCGGGCGACGGTTGTCCGGTTGAACTATTTCGAAGAGCCAGAAGATCGGGGCCTCGTGTGCCTGATCCGGCATGGGGTGGACACGGGCAAACTGCGGCCTGGGAAAGCTGGTCCGCGGTGCTTCGTTTTGTGGGCCGGCGACAAGGGCCGTTGGGCCAAGCATTACCCTCTCATGGAAAAGATTATGCAGGACTTCCCCCTGCCCCCGGGGTTCGAGTTCAAGATTTTGTCTGACTACCGGGTTCAAGACTACTGGACCGTCCTGGATGAAACGGCGGTCCTGGTGAACACCAGCCGAAACGAGTCATTCTGCGCCGCGGCATTTGAGGCCATGGCTAAGGGTGTCCCGGTTATCTGGCGCCAGGGGCTCCAGGGCGGCGTCCATGAGGCGGCGGGAGTGAGGGTGGACTATGAGGCCGGGGCTTACCGGGCGGCTATCCTGGAGGCCCTGAGCGGCGAGAACTACCTGATTCAGGGACAGGCTGCACGGGAATACTGCGAAGCCCACGCCTCCCTGAAAGTCATGGGCGAGGACCTGGCGGCGGTTTACTGGGACGTTCTGGAGGCCAAGCCATGACCCGTAGCTTCGTCAAAGAGTTTTTCGACAACAAGCCCCTGGACGGCCTCAAGATAACCATCACCGGGGACTGGTCTGAGAAGAACGTGAACTACCACTTGGGCCTGCTCAAGCCGCCCCCCAAGGCCCGGAAGTTACTGGAAATCGGTTGCGGCCTGGGGCGCCTGCTTATCCCCCTGTATGATCGGGGAGCGGAGCACTGCATCGGGGTTGATGCAAGCCAGGCCATGGTTGACGCGGGCCAGGAGTTTATCAAGGGCCGCAACATCCAAATGCTCCACTATGACGGGACCGGGATCATCGGGCTGCCTTTGGACAACTATTTCGATTGGGTGTTCTCCATCATCACTTTTCAGCACATCCCGGATACCGAGACGGTGAAGCGGTATCTCGAAGAGGCGCACCGGCTCTTGAAGCATTGGGGCGGTCTGACTTTTCAGATCCTTTCCCATGATGTGAAGCCGGGCCGGGAGTTGTGGACTTATCATGACCGGCAGGTCCTGCAAGATCATCTGGATGATCTGGGGTTCAAGGGCCAATGGGAAGAGGCCGGAGTCTGGGCTATCTACCGGGGGCGGAAATGGCGCAAGAAGAAAATGATTTGAGCCAGAAGGATGAGCAGAAACAGGAGCGGAAGGCCCCGGATAAACCGCCCCGGGATCGCATGATTAAGGAACCGCCGGAGAGGAAATAATGGACCTGACCACCATCGAAAATGTGCAGCAGCTCCTAGGCGAAACCGAAGCCCTGGATGCCGATGTGCAGGCGCAACTTGAGGCCAAGATCACCGAACTCTCGGCCCGGGCCGCACGGTTTTGCAACCGTGAGTTTGAACGGGTGGAGCGGGTGTCCTATCACGACGGTGGGGGCCGGTTCCTCTTCTTGACCGAAATGCCGGTGTCCGAAATCGCTGAGATTCTTTATTCCTATACCTGGGAATGGGATGCGGCTACCGAGTATGGCACCTCCGATTATGCCCTGGTGAACGCTAAGGCCGGAATGATCGGGTACAAGGGCGGCGGGTGCTGGCCGGCAGGGGTCAAGGCTTACCGGGTGACTTACACCGGCGGCTACGATCCTCCCGAAGGCGATAACTTCTCGGCTGCTGATTACGTCCCCATCCCGGCGGACCTGGAAGGCGCTATTTGCCAGCAGGTGGTTTACGAATGGCGCCGGCGCAATGACCCCGGCCTGAGCGCCGTCTCCCTCCCGGATGGCACGATCAACAAGATGCAGGTGGGCGAGTGGCTGGAGTCGGTGAAGGCTACCCTTAACCGTTACCGCGTGAGGCCTGGGTAATGGCGGACAAAGACGCTGTTGAAAGCCTGGACAAGATCATCAATGCCCTGATCCCCAAGGCGATCCGGGCGGTTACCCGCACGGCCAAAAAGGTTGAGGCGAAGCTGCTGCGGCAGCACATGGCGGGGGCCAGCGATCATTCTCTTGCCAAGCGCACCGGCGCTGCGGCCAAGAGCTTGAAGGCAGAGCCAGCCACCGCGCAGGGAACCGTTGTGACTTCCAAAATTACTGGCGGGGTGAATTATCTCAGAATCCATTTCACCGGCGGCACCATCAAGGCAAAGAAAAGATTCCTGACCATCCCGACTGACTTTGCCAAGACCAATGCCGGGGTTGCCAAGGGGCGGATGGTTAACGCGGGTGGGCAATGGACGTTTTTGGGGATGCCGACCTTCATAGCCAAGGGAATCATTTTCGGCAAGGTTGGCGGCCCGAATGCACGGTCAGAAGGTGTCCGGCAGCGCCGGGCGGCGGGGGAAAAGATGGCCAAGGGTACAATCATCCCCTTGTTCATCCTCAAGAACTCGGTAGTCATCAAACGCCGGATTGATCCCCAGGTGGATATCGTTCAGTGGGCCAAGCCGGTTTTAACGGAAGAACTCAAAAGAGCCGGAATCATCAAGGTCGGTTAGGGCCATGGCAGACACCATCCAGACGCAGTTCATGAAATCCTTGGAAACGGCCCTGGCAGCCGGGGTCGCCGGAGTTGACAAGGTGCACCGGCGTGACCCGATAGGAACTGACTTGGAGAAGATCAAGCAGTCGCAGCTATTTTTCTATGAGGCCGACCCCCTTACCCGGGAACGAGGTAACCGCCATGCCGAAGGGATTCTATCTCTTGAAATGGTGGCTTTTATCAGGCTCAAGGCAGACAAGGATCATGGCTTCCAAACCTTTTATGACCAGGCGGATGAGATCGCCGCCCAGGTTTACATGGTGATGTTTGGCCCCTCAGTCCTGGCCAGCCCAGTAAAAAAAGTTGAAGAGGAACTAAAGCGCCCGGCTATTGGTAACGAGGCGTTTGGCGAACTCGTGTTGCGTTACCGGGTCACCTACGGTCACGCCCTTAATAACCCCTTTACCACCATTTTAACTTAGGAGGGCTTTACCATGCCAACCCCGCCGAGCTTAGACAATATCACCGTCCCCGGTGGTATCATTCTCAATTTTGATACCGGTGCCGGGATGCGCGACTTGGGAGAAATCGTCCCCAATAGCGTGAAGATTAAACAAAAAACCGATGAGCTGCGGATTGACTCGCAACGTTCCGGGAAGCTGCGGCTCCTCGATATCATTTCCAAGCGGGAAGAGTTCACGCTGGAATTTACCCTGATTGACCCGGTGGTGGACAACCTGCGGCCTTTTATGAAGGGCGGCGCAATTACCGTGGTTGGCGAAAGCACCGACGCCATTGTGGACCAGAAAGCCACCCTGA
>Ga0268280_1000415_pt1 | contig 37328 bp, 23 predicted proteins | sample saktaG_9_FD_190139 | JGI IMG/M metagenome (GOLD analysis project Ga0268280, IMG submission 190139) | Saline water microbial communities from Sakinaw Lake, British Columbia, Canada - sak_2011_5_24_40m | ecosystem: Environmental > Aquatic > Non-marine Saline and Alkaline > Saline ...
TGGTGATGAATGGCTTCTTGGCAGTCATCAAAGTCATCGCCGGAATCCTAGGAAATTCCATGGCAATTATTTCTGATGCCATCAACTCGATAAGCGATGTCTTGACGAACATCGTTGTCATTATCAGCGGGAAGTTTTCCCGAAAAGGAATGGATCGAGACCATCCATACGGACATGAAAAGTATGAAAGCATGGTGTCAATGCTTCTTGGTGTCGCGATTATCGTCACTGCGTTTGAAATCGGTAGAGAAGCCATCTCTGTTCTCTATCAGTATTTCGCTTTAGGAACGGATATTACACAGCCTAAACTAGTCGCTTTGATTGTAGCTGGGATGACCATTGTCATCAAAGAATTTATGTTTCACTTTACAAAGAAAAATGCTAAACTCTCACATTCTTCCGCCTTATTTGCTCAAGCGCTTGACCATAGAAGCGATGAACTCGCAAGTTTCGGAGCGTTGCTGGGAATCGGTGGATCGATGCTAGGGTATGTCTTTTTAGAACCCATAGCCTCATTAGTAATTTGTCTATTCGTAGGTAGAATTGGATTTAAAATCATTAAATCTGGAATTTCTCAAGTTGTAGATGAATCTGCTCCAGATGAGATTGTAAAAGAAATCAAAGATATCATTCGTTCAAACAAAGAAGTTCTATCCATCGATGAATTGAAGACAAGACAATTTGGAATGAAAATCTATGTTGACCTAGAGATTTCACTCGATGAAGTATTATCGCTACAAGACGCCCATGAAATTGCAGAGAGGGTGCATGATCAGATTGAAGAAAATATGGAAGACGTCATCCATTGCATGATTCATGTAAACCCCGGAAAATCTAAGTAAATCTATGTAACAAAATTGACAATGTGTAAACAGTATCACATTGTCAATTTTTTTTATGGCTAAAATTATTTTTTACTGATTAATTCTATTGAAATCGCTAACATGTTTTGATATAATGAATGAGTAAACGGTTACGGCCAATAACATAGGAGGAAAAAATGAAAAAGAAAAGTTTTATATTTTTGCTAATACTGCTTTTCAGTTTCGGTCTTGTTGCTTGTCAAACGACGTCAGCTACCACGACTACAACGACGACAAGCAGTAGCACCACAACCACAACAACGACTACTTCTCAGACTACACAAAGCACTACAGCTTTTGTTATTACACTAGCGGGTCTTGGTGATGCTGGGTATACAGACGAAGACAAAATCTACACCGGAGAACAATTTGATTTGATGGCAGGCGTAACAGCTTTTGCTACAGATGGTGTTGATTATGCAGCAAATACGTCTGTTGATACAGATAATGATGCATGTACCATCACTGGAAATATGCTCGTTTCTAACAGCGTAGGGACTTGTGTTGTCACATACACAGTCGTTGTAGGAACAAAATACGATAGAGCAAACCGCAATATCAAAATATCCGCAGCTCCAGTCGTAATGGAATTCACAGAAACAGATTTATTTGATAACGACGCAGTGTTTGGAACAGACTATACTGTTAATGTTGTCACAAACAGTGCAACAGTTGACCCAGGAGTGAACAATTTCTATGGATGGCAAGAAGCTTCTGCTGTTCTTGGAACTACAGGTTCTGTAGTAGTCAGCGGTGGAAAACTGATTATCAATCAAGAAACGATGGGCTCAGTTGCTCATGCGCTTCAGATAATGGCTTTAACAGAAGTTGGCCTGAACAAAGGACAATATTATAAAATTACTTTGACGATTACTTCTGATGTTGCAAGAGTTATTGACATTGTAACAAAAGCGCCAAACAGTGATTGGGCTAATGATACCCATAGTTTAATTGAAGTAGCAGCGGGTACTGCTGAATATGAAATGGTATTTAAAGCAAATCAAACGACTTTACATCTAAACATCATGACTGGTGCCGTTGAAGGCAACATGAATGCCGGAACACTTGAATTCTCAAACTTTACTTTGTGGGAAGGACCCATTGTTTATGAATACGCAGAAATGGCAGACTTCTTTACAAACTCAGACGTTGCAGTTGATACTGAGATAGAATTTATTCATGGAACTACAACAGATGCAGATTATGTAAGAGCATTCTACTATTGGGATAATGGTCAAGGAGCAATGATGAGTGGTACAGTTACGGCCGATGGAATCGACGTAACTGTCTTAACTGAACCTTCATTTGATTATGATATACAACTTCAATGGAATGATATTGACAAAGCTGGTACTCCATTAATCGTTGGATCTCATTATAAGTTAGTTATGCATATCAATTCTCCAGTTGCAAAAACGATTAACCTTGCTGTTACAGGTAAGGTGAACGCACTTGCTTCTTCTGGATCCAAGGCGTTTGATCTAAAAGTTGGTGACAACTTAATTGAAATGGAATTTGCATCCTTATATGATTACTTCTTCATGAAAGTAATGTTTGGAAACTATGGTGACATGGTGAACCTTGGTACTTATTCGATAACTGACCTTCAATTATGGCAAGAGGTCGGATTTGTTCCTGAAGAACCAATCGACACTACTGTTCCAGTTGGAAACGTATTTGGAGAAGTTGCAAATGTCAATGGTGACATTGCAATCAATCCAGAAACAGCTCCAGTCGGAGAATTCTATGTTTGGAAAGGCATCGTAGACTGGTTTGCAGCATGGACTGCATTCCCAGAACTTACTGGAACTTATACAGACGGAGAAGTAGCACTTGACATTACAAACGAAGGCGCTCCAGAATTCTGGGGAATCCAATTGCTTTATGCAGGCGGAGATATCGTTAATGGACAAGACTACATGTTTGCATTCGTCGTTGAATCTGACGTTGCTAGAAGTATCTCTGTTCAAATTAAAGATGGCGGCGCTTATGTTGACGAAACTGTTGACCTCGTAGTAGGTATCAACTATGTTGAAATCAACTTTACGGCTGAAGCCGCTAAATTCAATCTTCAAATCAATCTCGGAAACTTCGATTCAGAAGCAGACGAATCAGGATTGTTAGTATTTAGTCAATTCGTACTTTCAAGACCAACTCAACTTGTTGAAGGTTTCTTCGCTAACGGCGATTTTGCAGAGGATGCAGCTTTAGCAGCTACAGATCAAGTTGGATGGGCTTTCTGGTCTACGACCGGTGTTGATTGGCTAGGCGAAACAGAACCTGAATATTTAGGAACAACAACAATCGCTGGTGGAGTTATGACAGCTGTCACGACACAAACCGGACATCAACAATGGGCTTGCCAAATCCAATACAACCATGATGCAGCTACGATGACTGTTGGCGCACTCTACAAAGTCGAATTTGACGTGAATGCAGACATCGCTACACACATTGTTGCACAACTTAAGACAGAGGGCGACGCAGCGAACCAAGACGTTCCTGTACAACTTTCTGCAGGCGACAATCATGTAGTAGTTTACTTCGTGGCTCAACAAACAACATTCAGAATGTTCTTGTTATTAGGATTAACAGATCCATCCACATTAATATTTGACAATTTCCAATTGTCTGAACCTATTGTTCCGGCTGAAGAGCCAGAACCAATTGAATACATTGAAAGTGCAACTCCAATCTTAAACGGCGATTTCGACGCTGTTGGCTTCGCAGTCAATGGTGAAGGATCAAGCTGGGCAAGTTGGACTACAATCGGTGAAGGATCATGGACAACTCCTGTCGACGCAAACATTTCTGTCGTTGATGGCAAAGTCGTAGTCGAGACGCTTGGCGTTGGAGACTATGTATGGTCAATCCAATTGCAATATCGTCCAGTTGCTGGTGGTGTTGCTGACGTTGTAGCAGGAAATAAATACAAAGTAGAATTTGATGTTAATGCAAGCGTAGCCGGAACATTCTCAATGGAAATGTCGACTACTGACAATGCAGGAAACATTGCAATCGCAGTCACACTTGTTGAAGGGGACAATCATGTTGTTGTTGAGTACGTGGCATTTGAATCTCATTTCATGCTTACTGCTTCCTTAGGACAATATGGTGCTGCTACCTTGACATTTGACAACTTCGTATTATATGAAGAAGCTCAATATGCATTCTATCCTGTTCAAGGCGGAATCATTGATGGCGACTTCACGAACACAGTTACTTTAAATGCAGAAGGATCAAGTTGGGCAAGTTGGACCACAATTAATGAAGGCTCTTGGACAACACCGGTTGACGCAACGTTCACTCAAACTGATGGTGCATATGTTGTGGAAACTTTGGGCACTGGAGACTATGTATGGTCCATCCAATTCCAATATCGTCCTGCTTTAGGCGCAATGGATGTTATTCCTGGCGACCTTTACAAATTAGAATTTGATGTCAATGCTACAGTCGCTGGAACATTCTCTATGGAGATGACTACAACCGGCAACGCAGCTAACATCGCTATTCCTGTGGTATTAGAAGTAGGAGCAAACCACATTGTTTTGGAATATACTGCATATGAACCACAATTCATGCTGACAGCTTCCATCGGACAATATGGTGCAGCGATATTGACATTTGACAACTTCAAATTATCCCATGAAATTTTGACAAACGGCAAAGTAGAATATGTACTAGCTGATAATCAAATTGACAATGGCGACTTCACTGATACAGTTACAATGAACGCCGAAGGATCTCCTTGGACAAGCTGGACAACAGTTAATGAAGGATCCTGGACAACCGCAGTTGACGCTACATTCGTTCAGACTGATGGCGCTATGGTTGTTACAACACTTGGAACCGGAGACTACGTATGGTCCATCCAATTTGGATACCGTCCTGCTCTAGGCGAATTGAACGTTGTACCTGGTGAACATTACAGAGTTGAATTTGACGTTAATGCAAGCGTCGCTGGAACATTCTCAATGGAACTTACAACTTCCGGTAACGTTGCAAACGTCGCAATCCCAGTAACGCTTGTAGAAGGCGACAATCATGTTGTTGTTCACTACATTGCTTGGGAACCACAACTAATGCTTACGGCTTGTATCGGACAATATGGCGCAGCTGTATTGACATTCGACAACTTTACACTTTATGAAGAAGCAGTTTACGACTTTGTAGCCGTATCTGGCGGAATCATTGATGGTGACTTCACAAACATTGTGACTATAAATGCTGAAGGTTCAAACTGGACAAGTTGGACTACAATCGGTGAAGGATCATGGACAACCGCAGTTGACGCAACTTATACTCAGACTGATGGAACTATGGTTATTACAACGCTAGGAACTGGAGACTATGTATGGTCCATCCAATTTGGATACCGTCCTGCTCTAGGTGCCATGGACGTTGTACCTGGTGATGTCTACAGAGTTGAATTTGATGTGACTGCAACTGTTGCAGGAACATTCTCAATGGAAATGACTACCACTGGTAACGCTGCGAATATCGCAATCCCTGTCACATTGGTAGAAGGACTGAATCATATTGTTGTTGAATATACAGCTTATGAAGCACAATTGATGCTTACAGCTTGCCTCGGACAATACGGTGCAGCAACCTTGACATTCGACAATTTCGAACTTTCTCACTTAGAATTGATTAACGGACCGATTGTTGGATAATCATTAGAAATACTGATAAATGGGTATGACAAATCATACCCATTTTCTTTTGGTTTCACTTGATAAACCATAATCAATCTGTTATAATATTAATTCTATAAGTAAAGCGCTTACTTCGTGCGCATTGAAATAAGGTGAAACTATGAGTTTAAGCATTTTTGGCAATTTTTTGGATACAGGTCCTGGAATTTGGGAAATCATCCTCAGGATGGGCCTCACCGCTGTGTTTGTCGGCATCATCGGAATCGAACGACAGATGAGGCACAAAATCGCAGGAGTGACCACACATCTAATGGTAGCGTTTGGTGCTTGTGGAATTGCGATTCTTCAAGACAGCCTTTACAATGAGGCTCTTGCAATGGCTCCGGATTTAATGGCACTTGGAATTCAAGCAAACCTTGAAAGACAAAGAATTATCGCACAAGTCGTTACTGGAGTCGGTTTTCTTGGCGCTGGAACGATTTTAAAGACATCCAACGGAATATCGGGCCTCACAACTGCAGCAACCATTTGGCTTGCTTCAATGATTGGCCTATGTTTTGGTATGGGTGGGTATACAATCGGAATCGTACTTAGTATATTCTCATTGGTTTTCCTGACCGGATTCAGAAAAGTACTCGACTTAACAAAACTGCAACATGTGAAATCGCCAGACACCCTAGGCGCAGAAGTCATTGAAAAATAAGGAATCTCTCGTAGATTCCTTCTTTTTTTGAAATTAAACATTCATATTTTTTGCAATAAATCGCTATTTAGAGTACAATAGAAGGTGTTAATTTGGAGGTACAGAATGGCTATTTTAGAGATGAAAAACTTAGTCGTATCCGTTGAAGGCAATACGATTTTACATGGAATCAATCTGATTGTGAAGGGTGGAGAAACCCATGCAATCATGGGACCGAACGGAACTGGCAAGTCAACGCTTGCTCAAATCGTAATGGGACACCCGAAATATAAAATTGAATCAGGAGAGATCCTCCTTGATGGAGAAGTCATTAATGAGATGCCTGTCGACGAAAGAAGTCGAAAAGGCCTTTTTTTAGGAATGCAAAACCCAGTAGAAGTTCCAGGAGTAACCAATTTTGACTTTGTCAAGACTGCCGTAACCGCCAGACTTCCAAAGGATAAACATTTAAGAATCGGGAAATTCATTCTCGAATTTGAAGACAGCGCAAAAGAACTAAAGATGGGTTCGGGGTTATCTCACCGTTTCTTGAATCAAGGATTCAGTGGCGGAGAGAAAAAGCGCAATGAGATTTTGCAGATGAAACTTTTGAAGCCATCGATCGCACTTCTTGATGAAATTGACTCAGGGCTTGATGTCGATGCACTTCGTATCGTCGGAGAAAATGTTACAGCGTTAAAATCGCCAAATTTAGGAATGATTTTAATAACCCATTATCAAAGATTACTTGATTACATCGTCCCGGATTATGTCCATATCATGATTAAAGGGCAAATCGTTAAAACGGGTGGAAAAGAATTGATTGCGAAAATCGATTCGGACGGATATGACTGGTTGAAAGCGGAACTGGGCATCGACGATTTCGATGAAGGTCCAAAACAATTTTCACTTGGGACTTGTGCAACCAATCCAACGACAAGGTAATAGAGATGAAGAATCCTGATTATCTTGCCCGTTCACTTGGCCCAATCTTCTTGGATCAACCGCTGACTCACAATACAAAAATCCGTTTGAATGAAATCGATGGAACGCTCAATGTATCGTTTCCTAAAACCCTGAAAGAAAAGGTCAGTCTAATCATAACTTCTGACCTCTACTTAAAGAAGATTTTGCTCGACTTTCCAACAGAGTCTAATCACTCCATCAACTTGTTATACCATTTCAAAAAAAATGAAAAGCGTGAAATCACATTTAAACTTCATCCACAATCAAACGTCAAGATTATCGAATCCTATCTATCAATAAAACCTGTCAAATCTGATTTGACAAGGGTCATTGAATTATATCATCATGCACATCTAACGCTATCAAGCGGTGTATTCATGGATGGAGAGCACGGTTTCAACGATGAAATCCTACTAAAGGAAATTGGGGCTCGTATTGATTATGATACGCTCTCTATAGCTCATAAACAAGATTCATTCAAATCCACTCAAAACATTAGACACCTTGCCAAAAACACAGTTTCAAATGTTCACAACCTGATGGTTGTGAACCATCACGCTGTAATTGAATTCTATGTTAATGGTTATATTGAAAAAGGAATGTCTGGTTCCAACTGCAAACAGCAGAACCGAGGAGTCATCCTTTCAGAAACCGGAATTGTCAGAGTTGATCCGAAACTCTTTATCGACGAATATGATGTCGAAGCCGGCCATGGCGCAGCTATTGGTCAAATCAATGAAGACGAAATGTTTTACCTTCTCAGCCGTGGATTAAGCGAAAGCGAAGCGAAACGACTGATCCTATCAGGCTACACAGAGCCTTTTGTTCAATCTTTGGACGAAGGAGCTTTGAAAAGAACCATCAATCAAAGAATTGCAAAAAAAGTAAAGGGAGAATAGTGTAATGTCGAATCGAAATTGGCGTCAAGAGTTTCCCCAAATCAAAAATGGTTTGGTTTACCTTGATTCAGCTGCGATGAGTCTAAAACCGCAACGAGTCATCGATGCAATCGATCACTACTACCAGGATTTATCCGTGAATATTCATCGCGGACTTTATCCCACCGGCGTGGAAGCGACTGATTTGTATGAGCAGACACGTGAAGACGTTGCCTCTTACATCAATGCAGATTTCGAAGAAATCGTTTTTACACGCGGCACAACCGCCTCATTAAACCTTGTTGCGTCGAGTTATGGTCTTCAAAACCTGAAAGAAGGGGACGAAATCATCGTCTCGGAGTTGGAACATCACTCATCTTATCTTCCTTGGTTCGAAGTAGCGAAAAAAACGAAATCAGTTATTCGATTCGTTCCGTTGACAAAGGTAGGACGTATTAGTGTCGAAAACTTCAAAAAAGTCTTGTCAGATAACACAAAGGTTGTTGCACTCACTTATGTATCTAACGTCATGGGCTTCATTACACCTTTGAAAGAAATCATTCAGCTTGCACATTCTAAAGGGGCCATCACCGTCATTGACGGTGCACAGGCACTTCCTCATCTAAAAGTGGACGTCAAGGACTTGGACCTCGATTTTCTCGCCTTTTCGGCACATAAGATGCTTGGACCAACTGGCGTTGGAATCCTGTATGGTAAGAAAGAACTTCTCGATCAAATGAATCCAATTGAATTCGGTGGAGACATGAATGACGATGTTACTTTGACAGAAGCAACCTATAAGGACACACCTTACAAGTTTGAGGCTGGAACGATGCCTGTTGCCGGTTTCATCGCATTTAGAGATACCATCGAATATTTTAATCGATACTCAATCAAAGAAATCGAATCCTATTGCATGGAACTTTATGCTTATGCAATTGAAAAGCTAAACACCATCGAAGGAATTGAAATCTACAATCCGAATACAGATACTGCAATCATATCGTTTAACTTAAAGAATGTACCCCCACACGACGCCGTCACTTATTACGCCGATAAAAACATCTGCATGAGAGCGGGTCAACATTGTGCAAAACTCGTTACCCGATTCTTAGGTATTCAGTCTTGCCTTCGGGTTTCATTCTATCTTTATAATAATAAGGAAGACATTGACCGTTTTGTCGAAACGACAAAAGAAGCGATTTTGTTCTTCAAAAACATGGGATTTTAGGAGTGATATTTTGGCTAATTTAGAGAACTTATACAGGGAAGTCATCATGGAACACTATAAAAATCCAAGGAATAAAGGGTTAATAGATGATCCAAGTTATCATACAAAACATATCAAAAACCCGAGTTGTGGGGATGATGTGACCATTCAAAGCAAATGCAATGACGGCATCGTTGAAGATTGCCGTTTTGAAGGCAGCGGATGTTCCATCTGTTGTGCTTCCGCATCTGTTCTCACAGAAACTATGATTGGAAAAAAAGTGGAAACAGCGGAAGCAATCGCAAACAACTATTTAAGAATGGTTTCAAATGAATCGATTGATCCAGACATCGATTTGGAAGAAGCGGAAGTCTTTGCCGGCGTACGTCTTTTCCCGGCAAGAATCAAATGTGCATCCATTTCCTGGAAAGCATTTTTGGATACAATCAAGAAATAAGGAGGTATTCCCCTTGAGCGACAAAGAAAGAGCTAATGTCGAAGGCATCGTCAGCGACTATAAATATGGATTTAGTACGGACTCAAAAAGTGTATTTCAAACGAAAAAAGGTCTATCGAAAGAAATCGTTGCGGAAATTTCCGCAATGAAAGGAGAGCCTCAGTGGATGCTTGACATCCGTCTGAAAGCTTATCAAGCTTTTCTGGACAAACCCAACCCAAGTTGGGGGCCAGATCTGTCCTTTATCGATTTTGAAGATATCATTTATTACATCAAACCTTCGAACCGCGTCGAAAACGATTGGAAAGACGTTCCAAGTGAAATCAAAGACACATTTAACAAACTAGGAATTCCCGAAGCAGAACAAAAATATCTTGCTGGTGTCACCACTCAATTTGACAGCGAAGCCGTCTATCATTCAACCATTCAAGAATTGACTCAACAAGGTGTCGTCTTTTTAGACACGGATTCGGCTCTTCGTGAGCATCCTGAAATCTTCAAAGAATATTTCGGAAAAGTGGTTAGTTATAAAGATAATAAATATGCAGCACTGAATACTGCCGTATGGAGCGGTGGTTCTTTTATCTATGTCCCAAAGGGCGTTAAGATTGAGAAACCTTTACAATCCTATTTTCGAATTAATACCGAGAAAATGGGACAATTTGAGCGAACACTGATTATTGTTGAAGACGGGGCTTCTCTAAACTATGTTGAGGGATGTACAGCACCGATTTATTCAAACGATTCCCTCCACGCCGCCGTAGTTGAGATTTTCGTCAAGAAAAATGCTTACTGCAGATATTCGACCGTCCAAAACTGGTCAAATAATATCATCAATCTTGTTACAAAACGTTCCGTTGTCTATGAACGCGGACATATGGAATGGATAGATGGAAACATCGGGTCTGGTCTCAATATGAAATATCCTTCCTGCATTTTAAGAGGAGACTACTCCAAAGGAACGACGATTTCAATCGCATTCGCTGGAAAGGGTCAAATCCAAGATGCCGGAGCGAAGATGATTCACATTGGGAAAAACACTTCAAGCAAGATTATCTCGAAATCCATTGCCAACAAAGGCGGAAAAGTCAACTATCGTGGAATGGTTACTCAAGCGCCTGGTGCAACTGGCGCAAGAAGCAAGATTGAATGCGACACGATTCTAGTCGATAACCTATCGACTTCTGACACCTTACCAACGAATGTTGTCAAGAACTTCAAAGGACAGATTGAACACGAGGCAACCGTTTCGAAAGTTTCTGAAGAACAGCTCTTTTACTTGATGAGTCGTGGACTTACAGAAGAAGAAGCGACGGAAATGATTGTTATGGGATTCATCGAGCCATTCGCAAGAGAATTGCCAATGGAATACGCAGTTGAACTCAATCAGTTGATTAAACTTGAAATGACAGGTTCAATAGGATAACAAAACACCAGAAATGGTGTTTTTTTTATGATTTTGTCTCGAAATGACTGATTTTCAGACGATATTTTCATGAATGGTCTTTAAAAATCTTGTCCATTATGATAGAATAACCAAAAAGGTGGTGGTGTATTATGAAACTAGTAATGGCAATCGTGTCAAATGAAGATGCTAGTAAAGTAATCAAGACATTGATCAAAGAGAACTTCTTTGTGACAAAGCTTGCGACAACGGGTGGATTCTTGATGAGCGGTAATACAACCATGATTATCGGCGTGCAAGATGAACTATTGGACAAATGTATCCAAGTGATATCTGAAACGTCGAAAAGAAGAACAAAATTGGTGCCGAATGCCATATCATCCGAGTTTGGAATTTTCTCTTCCACTCCGGTTGAGGTTCAAGTTGGTGGAGCGACAATTTTTGTATTGAATGTTGATCAATTTATTAAAGCATAATTCGTTTGACCCTATGGAGCCGACATTGATTCGGCTCTTTTTTTTGAAAAAAAAACTTAACAAAAAAGACTAGTATGATATAATATATGTATACGGTTACATAGAGAGGAGGAGTCCCTATCAAAACACAGATTTCCTTTCGTGAAGACGGCTCCTATTCCATCCCGCATATCGACCAGTTCAGCGGTCTTTACTTTCCTTTGTTCAATTATTCTGGGATGAAATCCGCAATTACGCCTACCTTGCATGGCGACATCAAAATCGATCAAAATCACTTTGGAATGATTCCGGCTTCAGGGGAAGATTTAAAGAATCCTCTAAATGCAAGAAACATCTTTTTTAACGTAGATGGTACCATCTGGAATGTGACGGGTCTAACACCTTATCAAAAATCTTTTCCAGATGAAGTGACCCTTGAAAATGGATTGCTTTATCAAAAAATCCTTCGTAAAAATCCACAATTTGAAGTTGAAATCACTAGTTTCGTTCCCACCAATAAACGGTGGCTTGAACTTCACAAAGTTGTATTTACAAATAAATCAACGCAGTCACTATCTGTTAGAACGGTTGTTGGAATTCCAATCTTCGGTAGATCTGCGGACAATTTAAGAGATCACCGTCATGTGACTTCTCTTTTGAATCGAATTCACATTACTCGTCATGGCATCATCAATCAACCAAGTCTTTCTTTCGATGAAAGAGGTCATCATCCCAATTCTTACGCCTATGGCGTATTTGCCAAGTCATCAGGTCATTCTGATATCACTCGGTATTGGCCAAAACTTGATGAATTTATTGGAGAAGGCAAAGACCTTTTCTATCCTAATGTTGTCGTGAACTCTTGTGAGAATCCGTACATTATCGGAGACGTTTTTGAAGGATATGAAGCCTTGGGCGGAATTGAATTCTCTAAAGTAGTTATCCCTCAAGATGGAAAGATTGAATTCATCGTCTCATTTGAGATTCATTCAAACATTGAATCCTTGATTCAAAATCAAGAACAACTTTCAGATCTTTGTTTTGATGCACTTCTCGAGGAAAACAAAGCGTTTTGGAAAACAGATTTGATTACTACAAACTTCAAAATAAAAAACATTTCACTGTCGGGCTGGTACCGACATGTTGGAATTCAACCTTTGGTTCGAAGAATTTATGGAAACTCCTTTATGCCCCACCACGATTATGGACGAGGCGGAAGAGGATGGAGAGATCTTTGGCAAGACTCTTTGGAACTCGTGCTAAAAAATCCAAGTGCCGTTAGAGACAACATCGTCAGTTTCTTCAAAGGTGTTCGGATTGACGGATCTAACGCAACCATCATAGGCGATTTATCCGGCGAATTCAAAGCGGACCGAAATAAGATTGTAAGAGTCTGGTCAGATCACGGGGCTTGGCCGTTTGTCACAGTTCAATTTTATTTGAATCGGACCGGAGACACTTCCATTTTATTTGAAAAACAAGGATACTTCAAAGATAAATTTTCACACTATACAAAGAGAATCGATTCAGATTATGAAGGCGAAAATGGATCGAGTTTGATGACACGAGAAGGCATTCCGTATCAAGGAACCATTCTCGAGCATCTTCTGGTGGAGAACCTTACCGCATTTTACAATGTCGGCGCTCACGGCAACATCAGGATTGAAGACGCAGATTGGAACGACGGATTCGATATGGCCAAAAAGGCCGGAGAAACTGTTGCGTTCACGCATCTATATATAGGAAATCTCAAGAAAATTGTTCAAATACTGAATCATTTGAAGTCGATTGGCGAAACGCATTTCACATTCTTTGAAGAGTTTAGTGCATTGATGGATGCTTCTGAATTACAATCGTTATCTCCCAAAGATAAGCAACATAAATTGATTTCTTATTTTGATTCAATCCAACATGAATTGAGTGGAAAAACCATCGAATTGGACATAGATTTCCTGATTCATGACTTATCAAATAAAGCAAAATCCATGATGAAATTACTGAACACTCAAGAATGGATGGAAAAAGGGACTCTAGGAGCGTATAACGGATACTATGATAACGATGGAATTCGTGTTGAGAGTCTTGATAAACCTGTTAAAATGACATTGACAGGGCAAGTGTTTCCTTTAATGGCCCATAATGCGTCGAAGGAGCAAATCGAGAAAATCATACATACAACAAAACAATATCTCTATGTATCCCCTCCATCAAGCTACCGCCTCAATTCAAATTTTGGCGTAAACAAAATGAATCTGGGAAGATTCATGGGCTTTGCATTCGGACATAAAGAAAATGGAGCGTTTTTCTCTCACATGACAATCATGTACGCTTATTCACTTCTAGATAATGGGTTTGTAAAAGAGGGCGCTCAAATTTTGGATGATCTTGCTGATTACCTGCAAGACATCAATCAATCAAAAATTCTTCCAGGAATTCCTGAGTATATTGCACCAGACGGAAGAGGAATGTATCACTTCCTAACAGGCTCAGCTTCATGGGTAATCATTACTCTTGTTGAACAAATCTTCGGAGTGTACGGATCTTTTGGCGATTTCGTAGTCCAACCTCATTTGAGAAACCATCACTTTTTGGATGGCGTTGCTTCTTTACACATCCTTTTCAAAGATAAGCCGATTTTAATTCGTTACTTGAATCCATTGCACTTGGATTATGGCAGTTATGAAATTCATGAGGTTCAATGTGGAAGTGAATTACTAGCGTACAATAAGGATTCATTTACCATCAAAAAAGACATGGTTTTAAATAGCGATACCATCACAATTATTTTAGGAGAAAAACAATGAAAAAATATTTATTGACCTGGTCCGATGAATTTGACGTCCCCGGGAGCATCAACCCAGATAAATGGGAATATGATTTAGGCTCTAAAAGATGGGGCAACGGAGAAATTCAGTATTATACTGAAGGTAGAAACTCTTTTGTCAAAGACTCACTTTTGACAATCGAAGGTAGAATAGAAGATTATGAAGGTAGCCCTTATACTTCCGCAAGAATTACGACTTTTGGTAAAAAGCACTTCATGTATGGAAGACTCGAAATCAGTGCCAAAATCCCAAAGGCAAAAGGGGCTTGGCCAGCGATTTGGATGATGCCTACCGATAAAAAGGAAAAGAATATTCCGTGGCCAAGATGTGGAGAAATCGACATTATGGAACATGTTCATCCGCTCTTTGGAAACATTCATGTCAGTCTTCACACAGAACTATATAACCACGTTCGAAGAACTCAAAGAACCCATTTTGAGATTATTGAAGGAATTACAGATGGGTTCCATGAATACGCAATGGACTGGACCAAAGATTATATTGAATTTTTCATTGACAAGAAGTCTTTTGCCAAATATGAAAGAAACCAAGAAGGGTATGTGACCGATGAACTCGGATGGCCTTTCGACAAACCGTATTACCTGATTTTGAATCAGGCCATCGGAGGAACTTGGGGCGGAGACGTCGCAGTAGAAGATTTCCCTTCGCTGTTTGAAATTGACTACGTCAGATACTATGACATTATAGAAGAATAGAAGGTTGACAACAACCTTCTTTTCATTGTTAACCTATTGCTTGAAATCAAAGATATTTCATTGTATAATATATATATGTAAGCAGTTACACATCAAAGGAGAAAGCCTATGTTAAAAGTGATTGTAACAGCGAAAAATACCCCATTTCGCTTATCTGAAACAAAAGACGTCTTAAAGGGTCACAAGTTAGGGCTCAAAACACTGAATTTAAATGCCAATATTAAGTATCAGGAGATTATCGGCTTCGGTGGTGCATTCACTGAGTCTGCCTGCTATAACCTATATCGCGTCAACGAAGAAACTAGAAAATTGGCTCTCGAGCTTTATTTTGACCCGGAAAAAGGAATTGGATACAACATCGGTAGAGTTTCCATTCATGGATGCGACTTTTCTTTGTCAAGTTACACCTACATTGAAGAAGGAGACAAGGACTTAAAGACTTTTGACATTTCAAGAGACTTAACCTATGTCATTCCGACCATCAAAGCAGCTGAAAAAATCAGCGGACAACCGATCAAACTTCTTGCTTCTCCATGGACCCCACCTGCATTCATGAAAGACAACAATTCTCCAATCAAAGGTGGACATCTATTAGAAGAATTCGCTCCGTCTTGGGCGAATTACTACGTAAAATTCATTGAACATTACCGCAAACAAGGCATGACCATTTGGGGAATCACCGTTCAAAACGAACCTGCAGCGGTTCAAAGATGGGACTCCTGTATCTATTCACCTGAACAAGAGGGCAATTTCGTCAAGAAACATTTGGGACCGACGATGAAGAACTCCTCTGCAAAAGACGTAAATATCCTCGTTTGGGATCATAACAGAGATATCATCGTCGAACGAGTCACTCCGATTTTAAGCGACCCAGAAACCAGTCAATATGTCTGGGGAACTGGATTCCATTGGTATGTGAGCGAAGCGTTTGAAAACGTCGGAAAAGTACATGAGTTATTTCCAGACAAAGGGCTCTTATTTACAGAAGGATGCGTCGAAATGGGCGTCCATCTACAAGATTGGAGCACGGGAGAACGCTATGCAAGAAACATGTTCGGAGATCTTGAAAACTGGTGCCAAGGCTACATTGACTGGAACTTGTTCCTAGACAATCTAGGCGGTCCAAATCACGTCAACAATGTTTGCGACGCTCCAATAATTATCGACATTTTTCCTGAAAGATTAATACTTGAATCCTCATACTATTATATTGGTCAAATTTCGAAATACGTAAAGCAAGGTGCTTACCGAATTGAATCAGCACTTGATATAGACAATTTACAGGTTCTTGCATTCGTTAATCCAAATCATCAAATCGTTACCGTTGTTTTAAATCAATCAGACAAGGAAGAGCAGTTTAATGTCGGAAATGAAAGTGTCGTTTCTTTGCCACATTCTATCATGACGATTCTGCTATAGAGAACATATGGAAAAGATTAAATCAGTCAATTTAGGTGGATGGTTCGTACTTGAGCGTTGGATGAAACCGACGCTTTTTGATGATACATCCAACCCTGCAAGATGCGAAACCTCCTTTGTCACAAACGATCCCAATGCATTAGAAAAATTGACCCAACACTGGCAGACTTGGATTACAAGAGAAGATATTGCTTGGTTAAAAAAACTAGGAATCAACGTTGTGAGAATTCCAATTCCTTGGTGGCTATTTCCAGAGAAATTTCCTTCTGAGTTTCCTTATCATTCACCGCTCCTTTATCTTGACAAAGCGATGGATTTCATTCATGCAGAAGGGATGAAGGTTATGCTTGACCTCCATTCCGCTCCTGGAAGTCAAAATGGGTTTGACAATGGTGGAATCGATGGTGTAATGACTTGGCATCTTGATCCACAAAACATCACTACGACCATTTCGGTTTTGAAAGAAATTGCCCTTCGATATAAAGATCATCCTGCTCTTCATTCACTTCAAGTTCTCAATGAACCGCATATGACCATCGACCTGAATCTTATCGAAGACTTCTATGAAAGAAGTTACGAAGTGTTACGGCCAATTTTAAAAGCTGAAACTGCCATCGTCTTTCACGATGCTTTTCATCTTGAACATTGGGGTCCATTTTTCCAAAGTCATCATTGGGACAACGTCATATTAGATACGCATGTCTATCAATGCTTTGGAAACCACTTTGACCACATGAACGCCGAAGAGTTTTTAAATGTTCCTTTTGAAACGGAAAAAAGACTAGTAAAAATGGAAGAAGTCATTCCAGTTGTTGTTGGTGAATGGAGTTTAGGCGCAAGACAAATCGAATATGACGGAACACGTTTTGAATTTGAACACAAATTCGCTGAAAACCAATTGAAGGCTTTTTCAAAAGTTACAGGTTGGATTTTCTGGTCTTATAAAATTAGCGATTACAATAGCGGATGGAATTTCCGTGGATTAGTCGAGAGGGGGATCTTAAAAATTTGAAAAAATTATTATTTTTCAGCCTACTCTTCTTTATCTCATTTACAGCAGTAGCGTGTGACAATACAACAACTACCACAACTTCAACGTCTGATACAACCACAACCACTTCTGAAACGACTTCCACTACGGATGACGTTACTTTTGTCACGACCACTTCGGCAGATGTTTCAAACGTAGAAGTATTAGGATATTCATCAAATGGAACAAAATTATTCGAACCAAATCTATCAATCTCAGGATGGGATTCTTCATCGTCGACAATAACGAACATCACAGTTGCAGAAAATCTGACTTATCAAACTTTTTATGGCACTGGTGCTGCATTGACACAGTCAAGTGCCTATGTCATCAGTCAATCTCCAGACCGCGATCAAATCGTGAATTATCTCTTTTCAGAGAGTGGACTTCATATCCAACTCGTTCGTTTGACAGTTGGCGCGAGCGATTTCGTGACAAGCGAAATGGGACACTACACTTATGACGATACCGTAGGAAACGTCGCTGACATGGAACTTGCGAATTTTACACTTGAAAAAGACGCTCAAATCATTTCAATCCTCCAAGATGCCCTCGAAATCAATCCAGACATCGTATTCATTGCCGCACCATGGAGTGCTCCTGCATGGATGAAGACAAACAAAAGTCTTTATGGTGGAGCATTGAAAACAATATACTACAATTCCTATGCAAATTATTTGATCCGTTACTTAGAAGAAATGGATACTTTAGGAATTCATATTCGGTATCTTTCCGTCCAAAACGAGCCGTATAACGGAACTTGGGATTACCCTGGAATGACTTGGACGACAGATACGACAAAAATCTTCATCCGTGATTTCTTGGGACCAAAAATCGTTGAAAGCGGGTTAGAAACTGGCGTCATGATTTGGGACCATAATACAGTTGATGGATCTGGCACTTTAATTGATTTCCCTGTGACGGTATTACAAAGTAGTGCCGCTTCGGTTTACATCAATTCCATTGGAGTTCACTGCTACAGCGGAAACGAAAATGATATGTATGACTACCTCGATTACTTGCATGAGAATAACCCCGAAGTAGAAGTATTCATGACAGAATGTACCGCAATTACAACCTATAAAGACGTAGAAAGCAACATGGAGTGGTCCTTAAGAAGAATGTATCTTGAAGCCTATAACCGGTTTGCTTCTGGTACCACTTATTGGAATATTGTATTAGACCCACAAGGAACCGTTCATTTAGGCGGATGCGGCAACTGCACCGGGCTCTTGAGCGTTCCTATTGACGGAAGTCACGGATACACTTTGGAAGCCGATGGCTACGTGACTGGACATTTCAACAAGGATATCGCATCCGGTGCCAAAAAGATTTACGTGAAAAGCTCTTCAACCGCAATATTATCGACAGGATTCGTTGATAGCAATGGTAAAGTCACATTAGTGCTCTTCAATGACGGAGCAGAAAAAACAACCACTGTCCACTGGAGAGATCATACTTTCACGGTTACTTTGCCAAGAAATTCTCTAACGACTCTATATTGGACATATTTACAGGAAGGATCATAAACCATGAAAAAATTACTTGTAGGAATTATCCTATTATTAACAACCTTTTCTATGGCTTGTTCTTTAACAACGACAACCACAACTTCAACGGATACTTCCGTTACCACAAGCCAAACCACAACATCAACTACCACAACGTCGACTTCGTCCACAACCACGACCTTTTTAACAGACACTTCAACGGTAAACTATGAAGGCTCTTATTGCGATGACCTTGTCGTTGATTATGACTATATTGACAATTTACTCAATTCTCTTACTTTAGCAGAAAAAGTCGGACAAATGATGCAAGCAGAAAAAAATGGCGTTTCGGACAGTGATATTAGAGACTACAACCTTGGCTCAATCCTGAGCGGTGGAGGGTCAGCCCCTTCCACAAATGATGCCTATAATTGGTATTTGATGTATAAAGGATTTCAAGACGCTGCCAGAACTTCGTCTTCCGGAATTCCAATCATTTACGGACTCGATGCCGTCCACGGAGACAACAACGTCTATCATGCGACGATTTTTCCACATAATATTGGTCTTGGCGCAGCCAATGACCCTGAATTGATGACAAGAATCGGACTCGTTACTGCAAGAGAAATCAGGGTGACGGGAATGAACTACACGTTCGCTCCGATGATTGGTGTCGTTCAAGATATCTCTTGGGGAAGAACGTACGAATCCATGTCAGAATCGGCTGATCTCGTTGCTGGTTTGGCAGGACCTTACATTGAAGGACTTCAAAGCTATTGCATCGGTGCGAGCGCAAAGCATTTCGTAGCTGACGGAGGAACCGACGGAGGGCATGACCAAGGAAATGCGACCCTAACCGAAGAAGAAGTTCGTGCCATTCACCTCAAACCATATTATGACGCCATTGAAGCTGGCGTTTACACAATTATGATATCTTATAGCTCCATTAATGGAGAAAAAATGCATGCAAGCGAATATTGGATTCAAGAAGTGTTGAAAGACGAAATGGGATTTGACGGATTCGTGATTTCCGATTATGAGGCCATTCATCAACTTCCAGGCGATTATTACGATCAATTGGTCGCTTCAATCAACGCTGGTGTGGATATGCTGATGGAACCTTGGAGTTGGAAAGACGCAATCACGAATATCATTGCGGCTGTTCAAGCTGGAGATATTTCAATCAATCGAATCAATGATGCCGTCAGAAGAATCTTGATTATAAAGTATAAAATGGGATTGTTTTCAGATGAATTTTATGATGAATCAACACAAACTTATTATCGCCTCTCTTATGACGATGCTTTCAACACAGACGAAAATAAAGCAGTCGCAAGAGAAGCAGTCAGGGAATCTTTAGTTCTACTCAAAAACGATAATCAGGCTTTACCACTTTCCAAGGATGAAAATGTCGCCGTGATTGGTGAAGGCGCAAGTAACATTGGAATTCTTTGCGGCGGATGGACCATCAGTTGGCAAGGAGACGCCAATCGGAGTTTAACTCCGGGAACCACGATTCTAGCTGGAATGAGAGAAGCTGTTTCTAATACAACAGGTACCATCGTTCAAGATATTTCTCAAGCAGATACCGTCGTTGTCGTTTTGTCTGAAAATCCTTATGCAGAATATAATGGAGACAATGACTATCCAACACTCACAGGAGCAACAGCGACATCGACCAATTCAGATGTTTTGGATCAGGTTTTGCTTGCAAAAAGCGCAGGAAAGAAAGTTGTTGCTTTAATTGTTGCAGGCCGTCCCATGATTCTAGGATCTTATCTTCCACTTTTTGATGCCATTGTTATGGCGTGGCTTCCTGGAACCGAAGCGGGACACGGCATCGCAGACGTACTTTACGGCGATTATGATTTTACTGGGAAATTACCTGTCACTTGGCCATTAACTGTTGCTGGAATTGGAATGACCATCAATAGTGAGGTTTACAATCCGGTGGTAATATTATATCCTTTCGGAACTGGACATTCATACAAGGAGGAAACCCCTTGGACATAAAAAAAGTATTCAATGAAATGACTTTAGAGGAAAAAGCAATTTTACTCACAGGCAAACATAATTGGTTTTTTAACGGGATTCCAAGACTTGGAATCCGTGATTTTACAGTTGGAGACGGACCACATGGACTACGTGCTTATGAGAACCTCTTTGAACAAGGTGGAAATCCTCACAAACGTCAACCTGCGACCATGTTTCCATCAGCATCTGCAATGGCTTCCACATGGAATCCCGACTTGATTCGTCAAGTAGGCGAAACCATCGCAAAAGAGTGCAATCACTATAAAGTAGATGTCATCTTAGCTCCTGGAATCAATGGAAAAAGAAGCCCGCTTGCAGGAAGAAATTTTGAATACTATTCCGAAGACCCTGTTTTAACTGCTAAAATGGCAACCTCTTACGTTTTGGGCGTTCAATCTCAGGGCGTTGGAACGTCACTAAAACATTTCGTTTTGAATGAACAAGAACATTCTAGAAGATTCATCTCTTCGGTTGTTGATGAAAGGACGTTTAGGGAACTTTATGCCTATCCTTTTGAGAAGGTCGTGAAGAAGGCGCACCCATTGACAGTTATGTCATCTTACAACAAAATCGGTGGTGTTTATGCTTCTGAAAATCCTTTTATTCTTCAGAATCTATTAAAGGATTCCTGGGGATTTGAAGGAATCGTCATCTCCGATTGGGGTGCAGTCCAAGACAAAAGGAAAAGCGTGCTTTCTGGATTAGATATCGAAATGCCAGAGTCCGAATGGAAAGATGCCTTCATCCAAGATGTTCTTACTGGAAAATATGATTTGCAACTGATTGATAAAACTGTTTTGAGAATTTTGAAGGCCTATGATTGGATGTTATCAAATCCTAATTACGGCAAATTAACGAACTTTGATGAAAACCATCTCGTCGCTTCCAAAGTCGCAGAAGAAGCGATATGCTTACTTAAAAACGACAATGGAATTCTTCCTTTAAAATCAACGGATAATATCCTTATACTTGGTAGTTTAGCTAAGGATCCTAGAATTGGAGGAGGCGGAAGCGCAGATCTTCTTCCATACATTACAGAAAATCCTTTATCTGAAATCGAGCAAAAAGCTAAAGTAGCTTTTTATGATGGTTATGAATTTACCGAAGAAATAGCTGAAGCCATTAAAAAACACAAAAAAGTACTTATCTTCACTGGCACGACTTCAAAGATTGAAAGTGAAGGATTTGATCGAAAGTCATTGGATTTGCCAAGTGAACAAGTGAAATTTGTTCTTCAAGCAAGCAAGTTGACTTCAAATATCGTCATCATTAATTCTAGTGGGTCTGCGATTGCCGTTGAGGCTTTTATTCATCAGGTCAGTGGATTGATACAATCATGGTTTTTAGGTTCTGCATGTGGAAAACCACTTGCAAAAATACTCTTTGGTGAATTAAATCCTTCAGGAAAACTCTCTGAAACTTTTCCTAAACGAATTGAGAACACTTCAACATATCCAGGATTTCCATCATCAGGAATTGAAGCACCTTATCCCGAAGGGTTATTTACGGGGTATCGTTTCTTTGATACACATGAAATTTCAACCTCATTTCCATTTGGATTCGGACTAAGTTATACTTCGTTTGAATACTCGAATTTCAGGCTATCAAGCAAAGAAATAAACAAACAAGACAAGGTCATTGTGAGCGTCGACGTTAAAAACACAGGAAACCTAGAAGGAAAAGAAACCGTTTTGCTTTTCGTAGGATATCCCAAACAAGAGTTCATCCACCCGAAGAAGATGCTGAAGGCATTTTCAAAAGTGTCATTGAAACCAAATGAAACAAAGACAGTCTGCCTCGAGTTAGTCTCTGAAGATTTTGAGGTCTACTCCGCTTCAAAGAAAGAGTTCCTTGTTGAAAAAGGCGAATATACCATTTATATCGGAGCGAACGTATCTGATATTTCTTACACAGAAACAGTCACAATGAATTCTTTAGATGTTTGTCACACTCAAAAAACGGCTGATTTTCCAGCTAAAGTCTGGTTAGAGAATAATCCAGAGAAAACTAAACTCAATAATCTTTTATTGAAATTCAGAGATTTACACTGGTGGGAATTGGAAGAACCTCTTGATCGAATTTTGAAAAGATTGGTAAATGAAAACAATCTATCAAACCAAGAATATGAAGAAATGCTTGATTTTCTGGGTATCAAAAACACAACGAAACATTGATTTATGTTTGGGCAATTGATTGTGTTAAAAAATTATGTAACCTATTACATAAAAAGTATTGAAAACGCTTTACCGATATGATAAAATATCATCGTATATATAAATTAGGAGGAATGAAATGAAAAAGATATTAACGTTTTCCGTTGTTCTTGTTTTTCTATTCGTTCTCGTTGGATGTGGAGAAACCACGACAACGACGGCGGTAACTTCTACAACGACTACAACTTCCGGAAATACGACAACAACTGAATTAACAAACATCGAATCCGACACTGGATTAGATAAAAACGTAACAGGCATCATCGATATCGTTTTATGGAGCGGATCAGGGAATACTCTCTATGATTTGGGCCATCAAGACTATACAAGAGATGATCTAACTGCACAAAACGACGCAGCAGCTTATGCCGTTGCCAAAGCTTTCAATGAAATTTATCCAAACGTCGTCATCAATGGATATTTCAAATCAGGCGGACCTGACAATGTTAGCCAAACTTTGGAAAACTACGCAGACGCTGAAGGACGTTTTCCATCCATTTGGGCTGCTATGGATCTTAGCGGATCCGTTGCCAAAGGTATCGTCGCTGACTTAAGTCGTTATGAAGATGATCCTCTATATCAAGCCTTAAACCCATCCGTAATGCAAATGATGAACTATTATGGATTCCAAGCTGGATTACCACAATACATCCTTCCTTGGGGCGTATACGTTAATAAAACATTAGCTGATGCGAATGGAATTGAAGTTCCAAACTATGATTGGGACATTGACGAATATACTGATTTCGTCTCCCATTATTCAACTGACGCTGAAAACTTGTATTTTGGCGCAATGGACACTCCTCTTTCTTTCATCGAAACTGGTACTACTACAATTAGACAATCGATGGCAGAATACAATGGAAGTGCACCTGCTGTAAACCTAGATTCTTCACAAGTCAGAGCTCTTCTACCTTATATTCATGAATGGGTAGACAGCACTTTCTGGGGAAATTATGATAAGGAGAATTTATCGATTCCTGATGGAAGTGGACCTGTTGTATCACTTTATGCAAATGCAGGATCATGGGATTATCATCTTTTCCGTCAAGGATATCTGTTGACATTTGATGGACAACCTTGGATGATGGGTGACTGTGCTGAAACTAGTACTGACTGGTGGGCAAAATGTAATATTCAGGATTGGGATATCTATCCAAGACCTGCAACTGATTACCAAGATAATACATTTGGAATGGTTCTTGACCCAATGGCAATTTATAACTTCTGTTTGGAAGATGGAGACTTAGCTTGTACTCCAGAAGAAGAATTGAAGATTCAACTTACTTATACATTTGGTGTTTTCTGGTGTGCTGATTCTCGTTCATTCCAAGCAAGAGCAGAGCAAGAATTCATCGATATCGCAACTAGTGAAACAGCTGGATACAGTGTCTATTCTTCAGCTTTGAACGATTCAATGCCAGTCGTGACTGGTGACATGTTTGCTGATCAAATGGCTTACTGGTATACGCCACAAAAACATATCCGTTTCGGAGCTGTAAATGGTGATGGTGACTATTTGATGCCAGGCTTCCAAGAAGTATTGAGACTTTATGAATCTGGACAATTCTGGGATGTTTCTGATAAGGCGTTCCCTTGGACTTATTCCTATGAAGGTTCTTCACAAGCAATTCTATACGAGTGGAACAACTATTGGAATCCTGAGTTAAACGGTGGTAAACAGAAATTTGACACCGACTTTACATCAACGATTCAAGCATTGTTGCCGACGTGGAATGCAGCTTCAAACCAACGCTTCTCTGATGCATTCGACAAGATTAAACTCGGATTGCAGATGTACTACGGCTATAGTGCGTCCGATTTTGAATAACAGTCAAAAAAGGTGTGTGTAAACACACCTTTTATTTTTCTTAAATCGGTGTTTCCACCTAGACATCGGAGTACAATATATGATATAATTACCCATATGTTACGGTTTACATATTGCATATTTGAATCAAAATCAGACTTTTGGGGGTAATTTCATGAAGTTGACCAGACTTATAAAACCACTGATTATCTTGCTTGTCTTTATAGGCGGATTCATGCTGGTTTTCAACAATCCATTTTCCCATTCAGATTATCTTGCTTGGAAGGATGAAATTAGTGAAACGGAATACCTTGCAGCTCTTGACGTCATCAAGGGAAGCGGAGATTACATCACTCGTTATTCCTACATCAGTTTTCTTGAAGACAATGAAATTACATATGGACTTGCATCTGCAACGGCGACATTAGGTGGAACGTCCGCAGCTGAAGATTATTCATACACTGGAACCAAAGCAATCGATTTGGAAGCCGAGGGCGAAGCGACGTATACTGTCAATGTTGCGACAGAAGGTCTTTATTACATTTACGTCGATTATTACGTCAAAGAATCCGTTTTGAGCAATTTGACGATTGCAGTCAAAGTGAATGATGTTTATCAGTTCGACGATTCTAAAACGGTTGATGTGCCACTATATTGGGAAGACGACTCAAAAGTATTCACTTTGGATACATACGGAGATGAGTCACTCCCTGGACAAAGTAGAATCATTGGTTGGAAGTTATTACCAATGTATAACAACACCTACACGACAACGAATCCTTTGTTATTCCATTTCAATGCCGGAGTCAACACGGTAAAGATTGATAACATCATGGACGGAGCCGTTCTTTTTGGCGATTTGGAAGTAAGGAGCCCTCAAATTCTTCCAAGTTATGACGCTTACATTACGCAATATGATTTGGCTTCACATCCAAGTTTGAACCTTGACATCAATGCAACTGAATATATTAGTAAGAACTCATCCTATGTACGTCTTTACTCTTTCGCATCTCCTTCCGTATCACCTTATGATGCCGTAGATAAAAAACTTAATGTTATCAATGGTGGTGCATGGTATCGTTCAGGACAGGAAGTAACTTATTCCTTTACTGTAGAAGAAGATGGACTTTATAATTTCAATTTGCATTACCTAAATGACAAAGAAGAGTTTTCCGTTTTCCGTACCATTTATATCGATGGAGAAATTCCTTTTGAAGAATTGAATAACTATCAATTTGGCGTTACAGGACAAAGCACCTGGGCAAACGAGATTTTGAGTGGCGATAGTGGAGCTTATGACATTTACTTGACAGCAGGACTCCATACAGTCACGTTCCGTGCTGAAATCGATCAAGTCAATGAAGAACTGAGAAATATTCAACTCCTTGTTGACCATATCAATGCTTTTGCACTCAACATCTTGAAAATCACTGGCGTCAACATTGACAAAAATAGAAAATGGGAATTCACGAATTACATTCCCGAAACCGTATCCTATCTTGAAGCTTACGACGTTATCATCAAACATGCCGTTGTAACGCTCTCAGAGTATTCAGACGAACTTGATCGTTCTGCGACGCTGGCTTACTTGAAGACCGCAGTGGCTGCACTTCAAACCATTTTGGAAGAACCCGACAAGATTCCTCTTTACCTCGATGCTCTTTACAGTGGAACGGGATCCATCACTCAAATGCTTGGAGACTCGCTTACCAACGTAAGCAGACAACCACTCTATCTAGACTCATTCACAATTTTCAACGATGAATCATTTGAAAAAGCAAATGCGACTTTCTTCCAAAAACTTGGAAGTGGAATTCGCTCTTTTACAGCATCTTTCACTGAGAAGAAATATATCACTGAGAGTAACCCTGATGCCGTGAATGTTTGGGTAAATCGGTCGTTGATTTATGTGGATTTAATGCAAAAGATGGCGGATCAACAATTCGCGAACTCCGGCACACAAATCAAGATATCAATCATGCCAGACGCTAATAAATTGATTCTTGCCAATGCCGCAAACCAAACACCGGACGTTGCTCTTGGACTTGCTTCCTATATGCCTTTTGACCTTGCCATCCGTGGTGCTCTTCAAGACATGACGGTCTTCCCTGATTTTTGGGATGTAGCGGACAAATTCAGCCCAGGAGCATTCATTCCATATATTTTGGAAGACAAAGTATATGCCCTTCCTGAAACCCTTGAATTTCATGCACTTGTCTATCGTATTGATACCATGAATGCACTTGGTCTTTCCGTGCCATCGACTTGGGATGATGTCATCGACATGTTGCCAACCCTTCAAAGATATGGCATGAATTTCTATTATCCGACCAGTGGAGGAACTTCACTGAAGTGGTTCTATCAAACTTCAGCGTTCATCTACCAATATGGAGGATCGATTTACTCTGCAGACGGACTAACCACTGCAATTAATTCTGAAAAATCCTATCAAGGGCTCAAACTACTTGCGGATCTTTACACGAAATACAGTTTGCCATCTTACGTGGCAAGTTTCTATAACTCATTCAGATATAATACGCTTCCAATTGGAATCATCGACTTTAACACTTACTTAACGCTCAAGAATGCCGCGCCTGAACTTACGGGTCAGTGGGCTCTTGCACTTTACCCAGGAGTAGAAGATGAAAATGGAGACGTCCAAAGATGGTATATAGCCAATGGAACAAGTGCCATCATGTTCAAAAACGAAGATGAACAAAAATTACAGTCGAGCTGGGAATTCATGAAATGGTGGATGTCCACCGAGACACAAACGGAATTCGCTTTCTCGCTTCAATCAACCTATGGGCCAGAATATGTATGGTTATCCGGAAATATTGACGCCGTTGCCAACTCCCCGATTGATTCCAATGACAAATCTGTGATCTTGGAGCAAGTCAAGTGGTTGGTCGACGTTCCAAGAACGCCAGGACAATATATGCTGGAACGTGGACTTTCTGATATTTGGAACAAAGTGACGTTTGATGGAACTTCGATTCGAGTCGCTATCGACGATCAAGTCTTGACCATCAACCGAGAAATCTTCAAGAAGATGGTCGAATTTGGTTACATTGATTCCCAAGGAAATGTTCTGGTTCCGTATACTGTCAGAGATACTGCCTGGGTGAAAGAACAAATCGCTCTTCACAAGGAAACGGGTGGTGAATAAGATGAATGCCAAATCAATGAAAAGAAAAGAAGAATTTTCAAAAGCCATGGCAAGTTCGCTTGATCATCTTAAACGGTTAAAATCGGATAAGACATCGACTGTTCTCTTGCTCCTACCTTATATCTTGCTCTTTACACTTTTCATCGTTATCCCAGTTCTCGTCGCAATCGCACTCTCTTTTACGTATTTCAACGTTATCGAGATGCCAAAATTTGCCGAGTTCTATGGGTTCTATAATTATTTAATGATTATAACCCAAGATGAAGTTTTCTTAAGATATGTCCTTCCAAACACTTTGAAGTATGCAATCATCACCGGACCCGGTGGATATTTGCTTTCTTTCATTATGGCTTGGATGCTTTCGCAAATACAAGCGACGCCAAGAAAAATATTGGCACTCGCACTCTATACACCGTCAATGCTTGGCGGCGTCTTCATCGGAGTCATTTTCCGTACCATCTTTTCAGGAGACAAATCAGGATACATTAACTCCATTTTGTTAAATTTAGGTCTTGTATCTACGCCTCTTGACTTCCTCCAGTCGGGAAATTATCTGATGAATATCATGATTTTCGTTACCTTATGGTCTTCGATGGGTATTGGATTCCTATCGATGCTTGCTGGTATTTTAAATGTAAATAAGGAGATGTATGAAGCGGCCTATATTGATGGAATCAAGAACCGTCTTCAAGAAATCTTCTATATCACCATACCGTCAATGAAACCACAGATGCTGTTCGGTGCCGTTATGGCCATCGTGGGTGCGTTTAACGCCGGAGGAATCGGCGTTGCGCTTGCGGGATCAAACCCGACCCCGCAATACGCTGGGCAGTTGATTGTCAACCATATTGACGACTATGGATTCATCCGATATGAAATGGGATATGCAGCTGCTTTGTCTGTCATCCTACTTGCGATTATTCTCATGTTCTCGAAGGTCGCATATATGCTATTCGGGGAAAAGGATTAGGTGATCATATGGCTAGTTTTCTAGGAACTCAGATTAATCCCAAAAGATTCCATCGTTCTCAACTGAAATTTTATATTTTACTCGTTCCAATCGGTTTATTCATGTTGATGCCGGTTCTTTACGTCGTCTTACAAGCATTCAAACCGTTAAGCGAACTTTTCCTCTTTCCACCTCGGTTCTTCGTCACGAATCCGACCCTTGAAAATTTTTCAAGATTATTTAGAACGGCATCCGGTACCGGTGTTCCAATGACGAGATATTTATTCAACTCGATCATTATTACAGGACTGACCATTGGCTTGACGCTCGTGATTACATTATCAACGGGATATGCACTGTCGAAAAAGCGTTTCAAAGCGAAAAAAACATTATTCAAAATCAATCAATTCGCTTTGATGTTCGTTGCGACAGCCGTTGCCATTCCGCGTTATTTGGTCGTCAGCACTTTAGGTCTTACAAATACTTTTGCCGCTCACATCATACCTTATCTGGCGATGCCAGTCGGTCTTTTCCTCGTGAAACAATTTATCGACCAAGTACCAGATGAATTGATTGAAGCAGCAAAGATTGATGGTGCAAACGATTGGCATATCATCATGAAAATTGTTGGTCCGCTGGTCAAACCAGCATTGGCTACCGTTGCAATTTTGTCATTCCAAATGATTTGGAACTCGACAGAATCTTCCAACATCTATGTCATCGACGAAACCAAAAAAACATTCGCATTTTACATGACGACATTGACTTCAGCGTCTTCAGGACCTGCAGGCGTCGGAATATCGGCTGCCGCCGGGCTCATCATGTTCTTGCCGAATTTACTGATATTCATTATCATGCAGGGAAATGTCATGGATACCATGTCACATTCCGGAATTAAATAGGGGGTGGAGATTATGCGGATTAAAAAACTAATTTTATTTCTATTGATCTTACTCCTGGGGTTCACCACATTTTCACTAAACTCAGGTGTAAATGCTTCATCTTCAACGACATATACTTATGCCCTTGATGACAATGGTCATTTCGTTCAAACCCAAGACGCCTATCTTCCAGGTCAAACAATTACCTATCTGGGATTAGATAAGCCAACGGATATTGCAATTGATGAAAACAATAACCTGATTATTGCCGATTCGGCAAATGCTAGAATCGTTGTATATAATCCTGTGACGGATACCGTTATTAGGGAAATCAAGATTGTGGACTTTCAATTTCATCCCGAAATCGAAGATGATCCCAAATACTCGTTCGTGAATCCAACTGGTGTTTTCGTTGTTTTAGAGGCTTCCACCTATGTGGGGCTTGGAGACATTTATGTCGCGGATGCGATTTCAGGAAATATTTTCCATCTTGATCATCTGGGAAATGTGTTGGAGATATTTGGCAAACCAACATCTCCAATGTACGGCGAACTGGATTTTCAACCTGAAAAAGTCGCTGTTGATAAAGCTGGAATTATGTACGTTATTTCAAAAGGAACGTCAGATGGAATTATCCAAATGTCAAATACGGGTGAATTCTTAGGGTTCTTTTCCTCAAATGCCGTCTCACTGACTTTGAGAGAACAAATTCAACAATTTATTTACACAGATGAACAGCTGGAAAATTTAGGAATCAACCTAACTCCTCCGGTATTTACGAGTGTCTTCATTGACGTGAATGGCGGAGTCTATTCAAGTTCTTCAGGGATTCGTGTTGATAATATTAAAAAGCACAATACGCAAGGAACGAATATGTTCTCTGACATTTTCATTGCCTCTAACTTGCTCTCAGATATCTTTGTCAATGAGCAAGGAATTATCTTTACTTCTGACCAAAACGGATATATTGACGTTTATACCAATGATGGGGAATTCATTTATACGTTTGGTACAATCAATGATGTTTCGGTAGCGGGATTCTTTAAGACGCTTTCCGGTATCGCAGTGGATGCCAATGGACAGATTTGGACTGTCGATTCTGGTAACTCCTACCTCCAGTCCTTTACACCTACTGAATATGCATTAACAATCTACGACGCAATCATCAACTATAACAATACGAATTATGATGAAGCGATTCGTCTTTGGCAAGAAGTGCTTAGCCTAAATCAATTATCCATCCTTGCCCATAACGGAATTGCGAAAAACTATATACAAATAGAAGAGTACCAACTTGCGGCCGATCATTTTAAGATTGCAGGAAACAGAGCGCTCTTCTCTGAAGCTTTTTGGGAACTTAGAAATATATGGCTTCAAGCCCATTTGCTTCAAGTCATCCTTGTTGTATTCATATTTACTTTATTCTACTTCATTACAAAACTTGTCGACAAGAAGTACAGGATACTCGCTCCGATTCGGAGTGCCATCACCAAGACCGAAAACGTAAAAATCATTAATGATGTGCTCTACATGAGAACCGTTTCGAGAAAGCCTGCCGATTCATTCTATTATTTAAGAAGGAAGAACAAGGGTTCTTATCTTGGAGCGTTCATCATCTTTGCGATTACGTTCTTATCCTATTTACTCTTCGTTGCAGGAAAAGGATTCATCTTCCAATACACTGACATCAAAGATTTGGATCTCAATTCAATCATTCTAGGATTTATTGTTTTAATCGGGCTTTTCATCGTTTGTTCTTATCTAGTCACCTCCATTCAGGATGGTGAAGGAACAATGGGCGAAATCTTCAAAGGATTTGCTTACTCAATGTGGCCATTCATTCTAGGATGTGTATTGTCGACAGCGTTCTCATATGTCGCAACGAACAACGAAATCTTCATGCTCAACGTTATTTTCTATCTCGGAATCGGTTGGAGTTTCATCCTCGTATTCCTCTCGATTTCCGAAATTCAGAACTATACATTTGGTCAGACCATCAAGAGCATTTTACTGACATTGCTCTTTGTCATCGTCATATTGCTTGTATTGTCGTTCATTCAAATGACGATTCGACAAGTATTCTCATTCTTGGAAGAATTCATAAAGGAGGCGGTTCGAAATGTTTTCAGTTAAAAAAATCATTTTGGTCATCGTACTGTTCTTGGCCACCGCACCATTACTTGTTCAAGCAAGCTATGTTTCAACAGGGCGAGATACGCAAGAAAATCCTAGAACCATCACAGATATTCCATCTGAAGATTATGATGCACTTGGATACGCAAAACTGACTGAAAATACCAACTTCATCTTTTATTGGCAGGAAGACCGCGATGTTTTGGTCATTACTGACAAAAGAAATGGGTACACTTGGAAAACCGGACTTGATATCGACGCAACAAATTCCAAAGCAGATCAGGCAACGATTTGTAAAGACCTTAGACGAGAATATAATATCGATAGCATCACTTACGAAGAATTCGAAGCCGGCTGTGCCGTTAGTGTCGATCAAATGACAGGAACGACTTCGGGGCCGCTTCAAGCGAACTCGCTATTATATTTTGAATATTTTTCCAAAGGCGGAAGTGATTCTGTTTATTCAACAACGACCGTCTATAGTTCTTATTTAAAAACCATGCTATACACAGTGACATCAACGATGCAAAAAGTCAATAATGACGATTCTTTGTGGCAATTCACTGTCAATGCAGCAAATCTCGGTGTCAACGCAGATTTGACGCTTACAATCATTGCGACGATGACTTTGTCGGATGAAGGATTCCAAATTCAAATTAACGACAGCGACATTTCCGGTACTGCATTACCTTACCTTTCATCGATTGGACTAGCCACGTATCTAGGCGCTGTTGGTGGAATCGATTATGTCTTTACGACTTCTCCGAAACCAGACGTCGATGGCGTGGGCGACTATGAAGTAACAGAAGTGCAACGAGAAATGGTTGGTGGCTATTCTTTTGTTCCGGATGGCGCAGGCGCATTGATTCGCTTCCGTGACAACTCTGTTTCACTCTCTAGATACCAAGCATATGTCTATGGTACAGATCCATCTCAAACCATCGGAACTTATCGTAGTTGGGCTGGAACTTACGTTCCTTTCAAAACAGCTTCCATTCCAGTTTACGGAATGGCTCATGGAAATAACCAAGCGGCTTACGTTGCTTATGCTACGTCCGGAGATCCTTACATGTACATTATCTCCACTCCGGAAGAAAATGTGTTCCATTACAACTATACACATGCGAAATTCAAATACAATTTCTTGTATGATAAACTTTACACGCTCGATGGAGACAATCCAGTAAGCTCGATTTCTCCTAGTTCAAATGTATTCGATATCAACATGCATTACGACTTCCTTTCGGGAGATGGGTCTACAGATCCTTATCCTGCAAACTATGTCGGAATGGCATTGAAGTACAAAGACTATTTGAAATCCATCGGTTATTTGAATGATTATTCTTCAACCAAAGACGACATCGGACTTCGCCTTGACTTTCTAATGGCTGACAGTGAATCCTCAATCGTCGGATATCAAACACAAGTTGCGACTTCCGCCAAAGATGTTGAAGACATTCTCAATCAAGTCATTGCAACAGGGATTACCAACATCTCATCTGGCCTGATAGGATGGCAAGATCAAGGAGTGACACTTGGAGATCCATCAAAGACGAAATTTTCGTCTTCCATTGGTTCGAAAACAGCGTACAAGGATCTAATTTCAACCTTTGCAGACCAAGGTGTCGATATTTCGTTCTATCAAGACTATTTCAATATCAATGACCAACAGATTTCGTTATACAGAAATGCAGCGAAACATCCTGCTGGTTGGTATACTCGAATTATGACCTATGAAAATCCAGTTTCAATCTTCTATTACGCTAGACCCATCAAGAGCATTGAGTGGCTGAACAATCAATCGGACACTTTCCTCAGCATGGGCGCAACTAGCCTTACGATTGACGGTGTTTCATCCAGACTGATTACGGACTATACCGGAGACGGCACGTCCCGTACGAGTGCCATTTCGATGTATCAAGATTCGATGGCCTTGTTGAAAGAGGAAACAACCATCAACATGACTTCTCCGAATGCATATCTATTCGCTTATACCGACAGATACCTTCAAATGAACGTTTATACGACCCAATATCTGATTGAAACGGACACCGTTCCATTCTTACAGATTCTTTTACAAGGAACCATGGAACTGTATGCGATTTATTCAAACTTCTCGTTCTATACGGACGATGATGTTTTAAGAATGATTGACTATAACGTTTATCCTTCATTTGTCGTCACGAAAGAACCTTCATTCGTATTGACGGACACGAACTCGAGCGAATACTACTCAACCGAATACACGTTGTATGAAGATATGATTCAATCGATATATTCCAGAGTGAATACGGCTTTAAGCCCTGTTATCAATGCCGATTGGCTCAACAGAGAAGTTGTTGAACTTGGATTGATTCGGAATACGTATTCTAATGGCGTTACGGTCCTCATTAACTATACCGATGTTACAAAATCCGTTGATGGCCATGACATTGCGCCTGCATCCTTCCTTGTATTGGGAGGTGAGTAATCTTGGCTAAAAAAGATATGGTCAAAACCTTGACCAACGTATCAACCATCGAAAATCAGAACAAGATTGCATATTTGTTCATCTTACCTTGGTTACTCGGATTTTTGGCATTCGTCATTTATCCATTCTTCCAAACCATCTACAACTCTGCATTCCAAATCACTTCGGCAGCGAATACACTCGTCTATGAGTTTAATTTAAATGTGAATGGAGGAAACTTTGGTACTGCATTCAGAAACCTTTATTTCTTTCCACAATTATTAGACTTTATCGTGATGGAAGCAACTTATGTTCCAACGATTATCATTGTTGCCTTCATTCTTGCACTATTGCTTAATACCGGAAACAAAGGACAATCGGCTTTTAGAGTCATTTACTTCTTCCCGGTAATCATTATGAGCGGCCCAGTTGCTGGTATTTTAAGGTACAACGGCGCAGGATCGTTGTTCGACTATATGAACAACATCATATTTAAGATGCTTGTGAGCTATTCTCCGCGTTTTGCGAGTGCACTCTCGGATTTGTTCGCAAACTTCACTATGGTCCTCTGGTTCACTGGAATTCCGATTATTCTGTTCATTAACGCTCTCCAAAAAATCAATACCAACCTCTATGAGGCAGCAAAAATTGATGGTGCGTCTTCTTGGCAGATTCTATGGAAAATCAAAGTTCCAATTGTGAAGTCAACTGGATTCATCGTCAGTATCTTTACGATTGTCCAGATTGGAACTTATTCACTCAATCCGATTTATAACACAATCAAAGGTTCAATTTACAGTACAGCGGGCGGAATCGGACTTGCGTCGACTTTCGCATTCATCTATACACTTGTCGTTTTTTCACTAGTAGGCATCGCTTTTCTGTTACTTGGAAGAGAGCCGAAATCGAAAGTTATTCATCTTTCGTCCATTCAGAGGGCCTCACTTGAAGCCGTTCACCTGAAGAGACAGTCTGTCAACAAAGGGAAGGTGAATGAATCATGAAATCACTGATCCTTAAATTGAAAAATGTTCTACAATTCATCAAACAAAAAGAAGGCGGTTTAAAGGAATATTATCGTACACATAAAGTCAAGATTAATAGACTGATTTCACGGATTTTTGTCTATGTATTCCTAATCACAATCGCCTATGTATTCGTTTATCCAATTATGAAGATGATTTCAATCTCCTTCATGTCATCGACAGATCTCGTTAATCCTGAAGTCATCTGGCTTCCAAAGAAATTCACTTTCAGTAATTACGCTGTTGCGTGGAAAGTATTGAAGGGGCAAGTCAGTCTATTTAACTCCATCAAATATTCGACTTTACTCGCAGTTTTGCAGACAGTGATTTCAGCTATCACTGGATTTGCTTTCGCAAGATACGAATTCAAAGGAAAAAAAGTTCTCTATACAGTATTGCTGATGTCATTTATCATTCCAATCCCAATTCTATTGATTACCCAATACAACATGTTTTCTAATTTTTACACTCAACTTGGATGGTTTGGAAATAGCGGTAGAGGACTCGGAACCTATGATTCTCAAATCATCATGGCATTGTTTGGACAAGGTGTCAACTCCGCCATCCTGATTCTGATTTTCGTCAACTTTTTCAAAATGATTCCAAATGATCTGTATGAAGCCGGAAAAATCGACGGTGCAACTCCACTTCAACTATTCTGGCACATCACCATCAAACTAAGCCTTTCGACCATCGTCGTCGTATTCCTGTTCTCATTCGTATGGAACTGGAATGAAGCCTATGTTACAGACTTTTTCGTTGGAGATGGTATCGAACTGTTCACGAACCAACTTGGAAAGTTCGATTCTCTATTCCCATCGAGAGCGTCTGAAGGCAGAACCGAAGGAGATGCTCTTCAACTCGTTGAATCCTTCAAAATGGCCGCAACGGTCATTTCCATTATTCCTCTTTTGATTCTGTATTTCGTCGGTCAAAAATCATTCGTCGAAGGAATTGAAAAAACCGGAATCACAGGTGAATAAAATGATTCGTAAACTATTAATCTCTGGATTAGTCACTTTAATTGCGCTCACAATCTTTTCATGTGACAGCTCGGTGACTGAATCCACTTCAACGACTTTAACGACTTTAACGGAAACACTGCTGGATACGACGGAGTCTTCTACAACCACGACGACTTCATGTTTAGCGAGCTATACGGGTTATGATTATGCTTCTTTGAATTACAATCTCGTGTTTTTTGACGAGTTCGACAAGGAAAGCGGAACCCCAAGCCTACTCAAATGGAAATACCAAACTGGAGACGGTGGTTGGGGTAACGATGAACTTCAATATTACACGAATTCTGGCAATGCGACGATTTTAAATGGCAATCTTGTAATTGCGGCGAAAAAGGAAAGCATGGGAGATTCAGAGTACACATCCGCAAGAATGAATTCAGGTGTCAATTTTCTATATGGGAAATTCATCATCAGGGCTTTACTTACTCAAGGAAGCGGTACTTGGCCAGCCATCTGGATGATGCCTGCGTATTCATCCTTCGGAAGTTGGCCATCAAGTGGAGAAATAGACATTATGGAACACGTCGGAACCGACATGAACCGTGTCCATTTTTCGATTCACACTGAAAGATACTACTTTAAAATTGGA
>Ga0268280_1000416_pt1 | contig 37280 bp, 39 predicted proteins | sample saktaG_9_FD_190139 | JGI IMG/M metagenome (GOLD analysis project Ga0268280, IMG submission 190139) | Saline water microbial communities from Sakinaw Lake, British Columbia, Canada - sak_2011_5_24_40m | ecosystem: Environmental > Aquatic > Non-marine Saline and Alkaline > Saline ...
AGGGTCGTCGATATCTCCGGAAGCCCTGTCCTGCTGGGCCAGACAATGGGAACCATGATGCCGTTTGGTAGCCCCATCCATGAGATCGTTTGGGAGAAAGGTAAATTCAAGGAAGGAAAGAGAATGGATATCCCCGAAGGTCTGTCTGTTTATGGGCTCGCCATGCTCCCCTTGGAGAAAGACGGCTCGAATAAGATTATTTCTCTGGATAACTTTGATTATTTGCGGGTCTACGAACCGACGGAAAAACTGATCGACAAGATCCTCACGTTTGGGGGGAGCGAGGAACTCATCTGGAAAAGTGACGAGGTTTTCGGAGGGAGCAATAATTTCTTCGATCTGACCCTGTCCCAGTCTTCCAGCACATTTGTGACGGGTGACCAGGCAAGGCCATTTGTCAATGTCAGAATCCTTGGCTATGACATCAATAAAAAGGGAAAGAATGACCTCATCATTGTCAAAAATATATCCTCTGTGGGTAGAACGTTTCAAAACATGAAACTCTTTTCCACCAGTGAGATCTATGACCTTGAGTGGAACGGGCTCGGCTTCGTTGAGAACTGGAGAACCAAAAAAATCCAGGGATACATAGCGGACTACCAGATCAAGGATATCGATAATGACGGCAAACCGGATGTGGTCCTCGCGCTTGTCCTTTCATACGATCTGGGGATCAACGCCAAGAGTGTTGTGGTTGCCTATAGCTTGAATCCGCAATAGGAGAAAAGGAGGAAAATATCAACCGCTGCATAGAGAAATGATCAGACGCTCCATGAGCAGACGCGGGTCCTGTCCCGTTGTCTTAAGCGCAAGATCAACGTCCAGAAGAGACTCCAGATGGCGCACCAGTTCATCCCTGGAAAACCGCTCGGAAAATTTAAAGGCGTTGTAAATGACGTAGGGATGCTGTCCGGCCAATTCCAGGCGGTCCCCGCTCGCGGAGGACCATTCCTTCAAGATGGGAAGGATGGTTTTTTGAAAGCGGCTGAAGTCCATTCGGGAATCAAAAAGGCTGAACCTTCCTGTTGCAATCAGCAATTTCGCATGAAGAAGAAAACGCATTTCCCGGATGATCATGGCAAGGATCACGAGGGAATGGACGCCCTGGTCAAGAAGATCCTTCATGGTCAAAAGGGCCTTGCCCGGATTTTTACCCGTCAATGAGGCCGTCAACTCAAAGATGGAATCTTCCTTTGTCTTGCCCACGATATCCTCAACATCCGTTTCCCCGATCCGCCGCCGCTCTCCCGTATAAGCGATAAGCTTTTCAAGCTCCGCCACGGATTTCCTGAGATCGAATCCCGTTTTTCGCCCCAGCGCAATCATCGCCTCCGGATCCATGGACTTTCCCTTCTTGCGCAGAACGTCTCCTGCCGCTTCCAGCATCTGGCCTTTCTGTTTCTCCTCGACCTTGGACCGGTTAAAATTCAGAACAACGCCTCTTTCAGCCATGACCTTGAAGAGCCTCTTCCTTTTATCAACGGCTCCGGCCGTTATAATAAGGCAATGACCTTCGGGAATTTCTGAAGATAATATTTTACTGATTTCCTCCTCCCCGTCGAGAAGCTCTTTGTCTGCAAGACCCTCTCTAACGCAGATGTCCACGATTTTTGGAAGCCATTTATCCCTTTCGCCCGGCTCATCTCCTCCCGTGATCCGGCTCCATTGGTCTTCGCCGATCGTCTTCCAGTTTTCGTCCCTGAAATCGTCCAGTTTCCACCCGGCCATCCTCAGAAAATTCATGAAATCTCTGGATGCCCGCAGGGGATCGTGATCAAGATTTTCCCTGATCTTCCTTGCCAGATCCGGCAGGGACTGTCGGGAATACAACAGGCGCGTGTCCCTGAGTACGACGATCTTTTTCCCTGGAATGAGGGGGGGGGTGAGCAGGGCTTCGCGCAGACGGTCTACATCTTCGCGATCCCCGTCCATGTATACAAGGTTCAGGTCCCTGCCCCCGTCAGGCAGAATCAGCACGATCATCTCTTTGAGTGTTTCACTGATCAGATATTCCTCGTCACCATAGAGGAGATAACATGAAGCGATCTTTCCCCTTTTTATATCGGCAAGAACTTTCTCGGAGATTGAATCGTGATCCATTTTTCCGGATGGCCACACGTGTTCTGGCAGGAGATTAAATGATAACAAATTTCTGGATATGCTTTACCACCTGATCCGGGTCGTCCAGCACCTGGATGAGATCGAGGTCTTCGGGCAGGATTTTACCCTCGCGTATCATGGTGGACTTCATCCATTCCAGAAGGCCGGACCAGTAGTCGCTTCCCATGAGAATCACCGGGAAGGCCTTGATCCTCTTGGTCTGAATCAGGGTCAGGGCTTCGAAAAATTCATCCATGGTGCCGAACCCTCCGGGAAGAATGACATAGGCCATGGCGTATTTCACAAACATCACCTTGCGGATGAAGAAATATTTATAATCAATATTGACATTGGAATAGGAATTCGGCTTCTGCTCAAAAGGAAGCTTTATGTTCATTCCCACCGATTTTCCGCCGCCTTCGGCAGCTCCTCTGTTAGCGGCCTCCATGATTCCCGGACCCCCTCCAGTAATCACGGCAAAACCTTTTTCCGCCAGGCGACGGGCAAGATCCATAGTCTTCTTATAGTACTCGTCCTGCGGCGTGACCCGGGCAGAACCGAAGATGCTGACCGCAAAACCCAGTTGCGATAGTTCCTCAATGGCTTCCACAAATTCCGCCATGATGCGAAACATGCGCCACGATTCTTCTATGGACAGGGCGTCAACGAGGTATTGTTTTTCTTTCATGATTCGCACCTTAAACAACATAGGGACACTTTGTCAAGTGTCCCTATGGTACCACGAGTCTATTTATCCCTGCAAACGGTTGAAAGGGGGTTAGTTGGATCTCCTTCTCTGCGCCTTGGCAAGCCTTCTGCGTGCTTCAATGGCCTTTCTCTTCTTCTTGACAGAAGGCTTCTCATAAGCCCTTCGCAGTTTCAGTTCTTTGAATAAACCGCTCTTTGAAAGCTTGTTCTTCAGAACCTTCAGGGCCTTATCAATATCGTTGTCAATGACCTTTACCTCCAAAACTTCACACCCTTTCTATATATAATTTTTTGACGTTTAATTCTTTATGATCTGCAAAAAGGAAAGGAAAAGCAAAAAAAGAATCCGTCAGATTAATAATAAGGTGGCATATATACAAAAGTATCTGATTTGTCAATAGAAAACTCTGCTATCGATCTCCATCCTATGGGAATGGAGATACCCGCGTCACCATGGCCCCCCTTTCATGTAAGTATAAAAAAGTACAGGCTTTTAATAATTGTTCATCCGGACAGTACCTGATCTGTTCCAGATATCTGTGCGGTATTTATTTTGCAGCAACCCATCCTTTACAGCTTCTTCTTCCTCCGTCAGCCGCCCTTCAACAAACTGAACCTGCAGGACTTTTTCAAAGCTTGCCGTCAGAATCCCGGCAATATGAGCCGGATCTGCCGGATCGGCGATGTGATCCCTGAGGGATGTCACAGATTTTTTCAGCAAAGAAGCCTGCTCTTCGGATGCCGCATTTTGTGTGACAACGGATAATGCCTTAAAAGGATCAAAACGAAGCAGGAGTGAACCGTGCTGCAGAAAGGCCCCGTTTGACCGCGTCTGGGCACTTCCGCAGATCTTCCGTCCATCCGCCAGAAGTTCATAACGGGAAGGAAATGAAAAACAGTGACTCGCCGGGCCTTCGCCCCCGGAAGACCTGCTCTCCTCCGCCATCTCCGCGCGAACCCCCAGATCGGCGATCCCCTCAAGGATGCAGCGGCTGATGATCAGGTAGGTGCCCAGAATGCCAGGCGAAAAGGGGGGAATGTTCTCACGCGACACCAGCGAATAGGTCAGATCGTCCTCGTGGAAGACGGCTTTGCCTCCTGTGGGACGCCGAACAATGTCAATATTGTTTTCTCTGCAGTAGGAAACATTAATTTCTGCTTCCAGAACCTGGAAATAGCCCAGAGATACGGCTGAAGGCTGCCAGTCATAGAACCTGAGCGTGGGCGGTGATGTCCCCTGCTGATTGCCCCTGAATACGGCTTCATCCATCGCCATATTCTCGAAGGCGCTGAATGTTCCGTAAGGTATGATTCTCCAGTCCTTCACACGGTCTCAGTCCAGCCCTTCCTCGCCGAGAACATAATCGTTATATTCCGTTGAATCCAGCAGATTATCAAGTTCGCTGGCGTCCTTCACCTCCACAACAATCAGCCAGCCCGTATCATAGGGATCGCTGTTTATGATTCCCACGTCCTCCGTAATATCGTCATTCACCCTCACGACATCACCGCTGACGGGTGAAATAAGTTCTGTGACTGTCTTTGCAGATTCAATGGTTCCGAAAGGTTCATCCTGCTCCACATAGGTATCGACCTCGGGAAGATCAAGGTTGAGAACTTCGCCTAACTTATCCTGTCCGTAATCTGTTATGCCGATCGTCACCAGATTGCCATCGACTCTTGCCCACGTATGCTCACGACTGTAGAGAAGGTCGTCTGGAAATACCATCATACATAAAACTCCTTTGATCCTTTCGTTCTTGTTCGAACCGCTATCATAAATCGAAAAGAACGGGCAATCACAATCTTCGTTTCTCTTTCTCCTTTTTTTAAGACAATCGTATTAAATTTTTTGGTACAGCGGTGAGAACGTCACACCCATCCCTCGTGACCAGAACCATGTCCTCTATCCTTACACCCCACAAGCCCGGTATATAGACGCCCGGCTCGATGGTAATCACCATGCCGGCCTCCAGACAGGACTCCGAAAGAATAGAAAGGCGGGGCTCCTCATGGACAGAGAGTCCAATCCCGTGTCCCGTACCGTGGGAAAAATATTTTCCCAGGCCCTTCTCTTCGATGAAGCTCCTGGCGGCATGGTCCACGTCCCGGCAGGACGCACCGGCTTTTACGGCTGCCAGGGCCCTGTCATGTGCCTCCCTGACAACGTCATAAACTTCGCGCTGTCTGTCTGAAATGCTTCCAAGGGCAACGGTGCAGGTCTCATCGGAACAGTATCCCCCGCATACGGCTCCATAATCGAGCACGATAAAATCTCCTGCTTCAGATTTCCGGAACCCCGGACGGGCATGGGGCAGGGCGGAATTTTCTCCTGATGCCGCGATGACATCGAAGGATACGCTGTCCGCTCCTCCCTGCCGTATCCGGCACTCCAGTTCAAGAGCCATATCCCTCTCTGGAATCCCCGGTTTTATTCCTTCCAACGCCAAAAGCAACGCTTGCGACGACAGGGTGGCGGCCTTCTTCATCCATCCGATCTCCGTTTCGTCCTTGATCACCCGGAGGGTGCTCATCTCTCTTTCCAGGGGCCTCAACTCCAAGCCCTCTGCTCTGGCCTTAAGATTCAAATAATCCTGAAGAGTGACGGCCGTTGATTCAAGACCGATGGCTTTCCAGCCGCTGTCCAGAAGCGCTTGAGCGATTCCTTCTGTCTTGTCCCGATAATGCCGGATATCAGCGCCCTGAACCTCCCTTCCGGCCTGTGTGGTATATCGGCCGTCTACCAGCATGATATTGCTTCGCTCTCCAGCAACAAGAGCCCCGTCGCTCCCCGTAAAACCGGTGAGGTAACGGATGTTCTGCATGTCCAGGAATAAAAAGGCCTCCAGGCCAAGGGCTGCTATCTTTGACCTGACGCGGGAAATCCGATCCGGGAGTCCCGTAAACTCATCCATGACTTCTCAGCCTTTCTAAATTTCTCAGCCAGCGTTCCAGTTCCTCCAGGATCGCTTTCGAGTGTGCTTCCTTTGATGCTGGAATCTTTCCCTCGAGCAGTGATTCAACCTCTCGAAGCCGTTCTCCAGCCCTTATGTTTCCCGGGTCAGACTGCATCATTTCTTTCAGAACTTTTCTCGCCATATCGAGATGGCCCTGTCTGATATAGAGATTCGCCATGGTCATCGTCTTGAAATCTTCCGAGACGTCATCGACAATCTTGTCCACATGCCCTTTCGCCATTCCGTTCAGTGTGTCGATCTTCTTTTGAAGCCTTTCCGTTGCAGACGCACCGGGACTGAGTTGAATTAATTCCCGATAGCAGGTTCTGGCGCTCTCGATTTCACCCATCCTGTGAAAAATATCTCCGAGATACTCGAACACACGGACCCAGCTCAGGACATCCTTTTTTATCTTCTCGAATACATCCAGCGACTCTCTTGTCTTCCCCATTCCTGCTAGTGCAAGTCCATAGACCATCCTCGCGTCCACGTCGCCCGGGAAAAGATCCAGTCTCTTGCGGCTAAGAGCGATCGCCTCATGAAATAAGCCTTGATTCAGGAAAGAATCGGATTCTGAGAGAAAGCTGTCCTTCCCTCCTGGAGAGCGAAAACGGGATGTGTCCAGACGGTCTGGATCATCTGACGGATTCATAATCAAAAAGTCCCTTTTCAATGGAGGCCGCAAGCTAACACGGTCGTTCAAAACGTGTCAAGAATCAAATCATGAGACATCGTAAAAGAAATTTCCATAAAATGCCATCGATCCATTTCCTGCTAGTGTCGTGTCTCAAAAATAAATTGTCATATCGACCCCTTCGATTCACTCAGGGTAAACTCCGGGAGATATCTTGCAAAACTCTAAAATTATTAAGATTTCTCGCTACGCTCGAAATGACACTTATTAAATGAATTTACGAGACACGACACTAGAGCGATTAAGAAACGGGTTGCATCGTTTTCGTCTGAATGTTAAAAAGTAAATCGTTGGAGGAGGTACCCAGCGGAACATCCCGATCAAATAGATTTTTTATAATATGAGTCAACAGGAATCTGAGAAAATATCGAGAGGCCTTATGGAAACAATTGAAAACCGGTATAAAAACCGTGATTATGACATCCGCATCCGCTTCCCTGAATTCACCTGTCTCTGTCCCATGACATCCCAGCCGGATTTTGCCGAGATCGTTATACACTATGTGCCCGGAGAGAGGCTGGTGGAGCTGAAATCTCTGAAATTCTATCTGAATTCTTTCCGCAACCAGGGAATCTTCCATGAAGAGGCTGTAAACCGAATCCGGGATGATTTCGTGGAAAAGGTCGGGCCCAGGAAATTAGAGGTGATCGGCCATTTTAACGTCAGGGGAGGGATTTATACAACTGTCAGGGCCGCTTATCCGGAAACCGAAAATACAAAATCGGAAACCGAATAATGCATCCGGAACCGGGCTTCCCCTGTTCCATATCCAGTTCTACATTTTTTCCTTGACGATCCTCGGCGTGATGAAGATCAGGAGTTCTCTCTGTTCTTTTGATATGGTTTCATACTTGAATAACCATCCCAGAAAAGGAATCTCTTTCAGCCAGGGGACGCCGGCCTCCTCTTTGCTTTCCGTGTTCTTGCGAATGCCCCCGACGACAAGCGTGTCTCCGTCTTTTATGATGATCGTTGAGGATACTTCACTCTTATTGATAGGAGGGTTATCCAGGTTCTGTGCTGTCTTGGTTGCGTAATCGGGCGCATCATTCTTGGCCTTCACTTTGAGAACAATCTTGTCACCCGAGGTGATGGACGGCGTAACATCGAGCCGCAACGTGGCTTCCTTCCACTGGATCGACCGGTTCCCCTCCTTATCCGTAAAGGTATAGGGGATCTCCGTTCCCTGCGTGATGTAGGCCGGTGTACCGTCAAAAGTGACCACCTTGGGAGTTGAAATAACCTTTACTTCTCCCATGCTCTCATAGGCCGCGATTTCCACATCGAGGAAATTTTTTGCTGAACCAATAATGACTCCCAACGAGGGAGATACCGCCGTGGTACCCAAAGAGGGCGCAATGGTTGTGGACACGGAGGCCATGTTCACGGCATAGGTGCCTCCAAAGACACCGAGGTTTCGCGTCAGAGGGGTGATACCTGAGGGATTTATGCGGGCGGAGGGCCCAAGCCAGACATTTCCGGACTCAAAGCCGCCGCCCCACTGGATACCCAGCTTCCTCGCAAAGGAGGCCGTGGCTTCCAGGATCTTTGCCTCGATGAACACTTGGGGTTTTTTGCCCTGCGCCACATCCTCCTTCTGGCGTTCCTCGACGGCCTTCCTCATCTTTTCGACGGTATAGACACTGATCACATTGCCTGTCCGTTGCATGCCGAGACCGTTCGTATCGAGAATGGTTTCAAGAGCCTGGTCCCAGGGGACACTTTTCATATGAGAGGTAACGCTGCCTTTTACGTCTTCACCCGCAACAATGTTGACGCCGCTCACTTCCGACAGCAGCCTGAATACGCTCTTTATGTTTGCATCCTGAAAATCAAGAGATACCTTCTGGCCGGTATATTTTTTCTCTTCCTTTGAAAGTGTCGCTTGAGGAGCGGCCGGCCTTGCTTCTTTTTCCTTGCCTTCCGGGCGGCTGCTTACCGGCGGGGCGTTCTTTTCATCCGCAACCGCAGTGGACGCCGCCGCAGGGATCTTTTCCTCTGCAGCAAAAGAGCTCAGGGCTATGCTCAGGATGAAAACTAAAATGGCTGCTAAAAATACTGTCTTTTTCATATTTTTCCCTCGCGTTCAACACGGTGAAGGTCCAGAATAATTCGCTTTGTTTTGACTTTGCGGCTGTCCTCACCTGTTTTTTCCTCAACGATCACCTGATCATCAAGGATCTCCGCAACTCTTCCGTTGTTCTGTCCGATCAGGGACCCTTTCATGATGATAAAACTTTTCCCCTTTGGATCCGTCACGATGGCCCTTTTCTTGTCGTTATTCTCGCTGGCCATAATGCCGATGAGCTTCAATTGTTCGATGCCGTACCTTTGCAGGGGCGACAGGAATTTCAAATCCGATCTCTTCTGGCCCGGTATTTCTTTTCTGATAAAAGGCTTGAATGGATCCAGCTTTCCCTGAGGGCGATAATGAAATGGGGTTGTGTTGCTGGCAACGGGATCCGCAGCAGATACCCCCGAAACAAACAGGCACATTGCGATGAACGAGAGAGAAAGCAGGAAAAAGATTCGATGGCTATTTTTTCGCATCTGTTTTTTCCACAAAGACATACGTTTTCATGGTACAGGATGTGGTCAGGCTGGACCCGTCATCCTGCGCATCCTTGTCCACCACCATGATCATATCCGTGACATTGACGATTCGGGGGAGCTTGGCCACCTGGTCCAGAAAGCTCACGGTATCATGAAACGCGCCCCTCACTACGACCTTTATAGGGATCTCATCATAAAAGGTTTCGGCCTCTTCAGACGCCGACGCAGCCCCCTTACCGGAAGCAGGTTTTTTACTGCCAGCTTTGGATGCGGCCTTTTGCTTATCGGTTTTCTTACCCGAAGGTTTTGGCGGAGCCATAGGTTCAAACTGGATGATATCAAGGCCCGCAGCCCGTCCCGCTCTTGCAAGAGCAGATAGCAGTCCGGGGATCTCTTTCTGATCGGGAAGCTTGGTCAGGGCAAGCTTCAGGCTTTCCTGCATGGTAAGGAGTTCTTTCTTGCTTTTCTGTATCTCCTTCACGATGAGCTGTTTGGCTGTGATCTGCTTCTGGAGCCCCGAGAGCTTGGTATCAAGGCTTGCCTTCTTCTCATACAGCGACTGGAAAAGGAAAAAGTAATACAGATACCCAATAAGAAGAAAGGCGAATGACAGGATAAGGGCTTTCTTCTTGGGAGACATTTTTTTTATATCGTCCAGCGTGATCGCCATTGCTTATCCCTTCTTGATGCCGCAGCTGATAATAAATTTCTGTATCTTCGTGTTGGATATCTTGTCCTGTTTGGAGTACCGGAGGTCCACGGACCTGAAACAGGATGATTGTTCCAAGTTCTGCATAAAGTGGGCAATGGCCAGATTATCCCGCGCCACACCATCCAGACGAAGCTCTCCTCCGGTTTCCGAGATGCCCATCAGCCAGACCTGGCCGGACGGCACGGTAACCGTCATCTCGTTTAAAAGCAGTACGGCGTCCATCCTGATTTTTTCCAGGTTGTTGATGATTTCGATTTTCTTCTCCAGGAGCTTTTTATCGGCCATGACCACATCCATCTCGCCGGCGATTTTTATCAGCCCCTTCAATTGCTCATCCGCCACCTTGACGTCCTTCTCGAGCCAGCCGATGCCGAGAACGGTGTAGATATGGAGGGAGAGAATGATGAGAATAAAAGCCCCGAGAGACCCTGCCAGCGCAATGATCTGGCGCCGCATGACGTCTACCTTTTTCCGCTCCCGATAAGGAAGAAGGTTGATTTTTATCATAGGTCATCTACCCTTCTGAGCGCCAGCCCGATCCCAAGTGCTGCGACAGGACCGATATCCTCGATGGTCACCGGATCGAAGATCTTTTTGTTATAGGCAATATTCTGGAAAGGATTCACAATCTGTGTATCTATACTCAGTCTCTGGGTAAGGGTTTCAACGATCCCGCCAATTTTCGCGGAACCCCCGCTGAGAATCAATTCTTTGATGTACTCACCGCCGTGGGTGGATCGGAAATAATCGATGGACCTTTCGATCTCCATGAAAAGGGGCTCCGCAAAGTCCAGGGGATTGACTTGGGAACCACTCCCAGGATGAGCGTTTTCTTTTGCCGCCTCGATTTTGATCCTTTCAGCCTCCTCGAAGGGCACACTCAGTTTTTCCTGAATGCTGTCCGTGATCGATTGGCCGCCCATGGATACATCCCGCGTGAAGATGGATTGTCCTCCTTTCACCACGTTGATATTGGTTATGCTCGCACCAATGTTGACCAGAACAACCACGTCATGCTCTTCAAAATCATAGTTCGTTTCATACATGGTTTCGAGGGCAAAGGAGTCCACGTCCATGATGACCGCTTTCAACCCGGCTTTTTGAATAGCGTCCACATAATTCTGAACAATATCCTTCTTGGCCGCGACAAGCACCACATCCATCTGCCCCGGATTTCCTTCGCTCTCACCGAGGATCTGGAAATCGAAGCTCACGTCCTTTACATCGTCAAAGGGAAGGTAATTTCCCGCCTCATCGTTGATCAGCTGCCTCAAGTCATCCGCCTCCAGGGTGGGAAAGGTGGCTTTCTTGGAGATCACCTTGTGGCCTGAGAGAGAGGTAACCACCCTCTTCGTCTTGCAGCCGGATATTTTGAAAAGGCCGCGGATCCGCTCCGAGAGTGCATTTGCGTCCACAACGGAGCCTTCAACAATGATCCCTTTTTCGAGCGGAACCTGAGAAAAGTTGTTCAGGAGATAACCCTCGGAAGCGTCCAGAATCTCCACCAGTTTGATGGAACTTGAGCCAATGTCAAGGCCCACGGTGCGTTTTCTATCGGGCAACAATCCTTTTAGACTGAACATGCAACCTCTGTCTCATCTGTTTTTTAAATTCCGTAAAAAAACACTTTTACGCTCAACCCGCCGCAGCCTCGCAGATTCAATCGACGAACCGATAGACAATATCCCCCTTCCTGACCATGCCCAGTTCCTTCCGAGCCACAGCTTCAATGTATTGGGGATTATGACGGAGGAGGGATATTTCTTTTTTCAGGCCGTTATTTTCCAGGACAATCTGAGCATTCTCTTCCTTCAGAATTTTCAGCTTTTCCTTCATGACATAATTATCCACGAGCCCGTTGTTTCCGAATATGATAAGAAACCCCATCAGGACAAGAAAGATGACCAGGTATCTCCCGATTTTCATCAAATGACCCTCGTATCGGAAAGCCAACACGTCTTGTTAAGAATTCTATACACTAAAAAAAACGTTTCAACAAGATAAAATTAATGGGGAAATAACATCCTCCGGCGACCCGGATTTTTCCATCACGCAGAGGACAGGAGTCTCTGGGGCTCTCCGAGAAGAAACGTTCCTTTCTCTATCCAGTTTTTTAAAATATGAGCGATCTGCCTCGCCTTGTAATAACTGGACAAGGGTGCCGTGGGAATTTCTTTCCCATGAAGGCGAATGGACCCGCTTCTGAGTTCTCCGTAACTGACTTCACCAAGGCTCTTCAGCTCTCCGCCCTTTGGATAATCCATGCCGTAGTCATAAACCTGAGTGAAGATATGCTCATCCCTGACAGCCGTGTAACGGGCCATCTCTTCATTCAGGACCGGGATGGGAATTCCAATTCCCACATACAGCGAGACGCCGTAGCCGAGAAAGCTCGCTCCGACGAGCCATTCCGGAGTCATTTCCTTAAGGTCTCCGATCGTCGCAATCGTCCCTGCGCCTCCTCTTGGAACGCCGTTTTCACCGCGCCCGACATGAGGGTTATGCTGTGTTCCTTGCCAGGCCACATATCCCTGAGCACCACCAAGAAAAATCTTCGTTCCAATGCCTATGGTTTTGTAATAGGGATCGTTGAAAAGAGGACTCAGCTGCCCCGAGGTTGCATAATTCGCATTCCCCATGCGCGGCCTCAAAACACCCATATAGGTATAGATGGTCTTATCGGACATGTTCACGGCGCAATTGTAGTTCTGATAGGCGTTCCTCGGATTGAAGAGGACAGCGTCGCGAAGATCTCTGATGGTGATGTTCTTTTCAAACTTTCTTGCCGGATAGCAATCGGTGCCGTATCCTTCCGCGCGAAGCTTGATCACGTTTCCCGCAACGAGATCCTCGATGACGTGGCCTCCGCCGTAATGAAATTCACCGGGATAAACACTGTTCAGAGGATCCCCCTCGGCGACCTCTGTTGCTCCAATATAGCAATCCGCCGCCGCAATGCCGCCATACGCCTGCACATCATTGAGCCACACTTTCATGGCCTTGATTCTTGGGGACGCGTGTCCGAAGTTCAGAAAAGCACCGGAAGAGCACATGGGCGCGAAGGTCCCCGTCGTGACCACATCAATTCTTTTTGCGGCTTCCACATCGCCATGCCGTTGCACAATGTCGATCATTTCTTCCGCCGTGACGACGACCGCTTTGCCCTGCTTGATCTTCTCGTTGATTTCCCGGTAGGTCTTTTGAACCCTGTGCCCGCTCATGAATGCGCTATCCTCCATCTGATGCATCACTCCAACGTCGGACGACATCCATGGTCCTGCACGCGCTTGTCCATCTTCGATTCACGTCGTCCGAATCACCCCGTATGTCCGAAACCGCCGCTTCCCCGGGACGTCGGGTCCAGCGTGTTGCATGGATCCCACAAAACCCGGCAGACGCGTTGAACAACCATCTGAGCTATCCGCTCGCCCCTTTTTACAATGAAAGGCCTGCTGCCGTGATTGACCAGGAGAAGATTCACTTCGCCCCGATAGTCCGCATCGATTGTCCCCGGCGAATTGATCAGGGTAATGCCGTTCTTGATGGCCAGACCGCTCCTGGGTCTGATCTGAGCCTCGTATCCCTCGGGAACAGCGATCATGATCCCTGTCGGAATCATCCGTCGCTCACCGGGGCCGATGACTTCTTCCTGCACCACCGCGGCAAAGATGTCCATCCCCGCAGATTTTTCCGTCATATAACGGGGAAACGGCATATCTTCGTGGCCTGGCAGCCTCTTGATGGATATCTTAATCTCCTCCACGGAAATATTTTGCATTTTGAAATAAAGCTCTTTGAAAGAATCCCGTCTGAATATTCTCAAAACCTCATCATGTCTTTCGTAATCACATGATCCGAGACTTTTCCCAGTGCCGCCAGCGAAATCTTGTCCGCATTAAAGATTTCACCGGCCAGTTGCCGGATCTCCTCACCGCTGACCGCTTCGATGCCGGCCACCGTTTCTTCCGGCGGGAGATGACGCCCGAAATAGATTTCATTCTTGGCAAGCCGTGTCATGCGGTTATCGGTGCTTTCCATGCTCAAAAGGAAATTCCCCTTCATCTGCTCCTTTGCCGAGAGAAGCTCTTTATCCGTGAAGACGTCTGTCTTCAGTCTGTTCAGCTCGTTAAAGATGATTTCGATCACGTCCCTCACCTTGTCATCACCTGTCCCGACATAGATCCCGAACATGCCCGCATCCCGGTAGGAGACAAGATAAGAATGTATCGAGTATGCGAGACCCCGCTTCTCCCTGATTTCCTGAAAGAGTCTCGAACTCATACTGCCGCCGAGAACGGCATTCATGATAAAACCGGCATACCGGGCGGGACTTGAGAAGGGGTGTGCCAGGGAGCCGATGATGATATGAACCTGTTCGAGATCCTTTTCCATCAGACCGATCTTCGACGTTGTGACCGGAACCCCACCATCCTTCTCTCCGGCAGACCTCTCCAGGGAACCGAACGACTGTGTTACGAGCCGGACCAGTTCCTCATGCTTGAGGTTTCCAGCCGCCGTTAAAACGATGCGATCACTCCTGTAACGTCCCTTGAAAAAATCCATCAGGGTGTTTCTTTGAAAGCCCGTCACCGATTCTTCCGTCCCCAAAACGGGAAATCCAAGAGGGTGACCGTGCCAGAATATCCGGCCAAAAATATCATGGATGAAATCATCAGGCGTATCTTCCACCATGTGGATTTCCTGGAAAACGACCGCTTTCTCCTTTTCCATCTCCAGAGGATCAAAGAGAGAATGGCTGAGTAAATCGGCAAGAAGATCAATCGCAAGGGGGAGATGATAGTCTGGAATCTTTACGTAAAAAGAGGTGAGTTCCTTGCCCGTTGCGGCATTGAGCACACCTCCCACAGAATCAATTTCCGAGGCAATATCAAAAGCGGATCTCTTCCCGGTCCCCTTGAAAAGCATGTGCTCAATGAAATGAGCCGCACCGTTGTTGGCCGGGGCTTCGTTGCGGGAACCGCAGTCGACCCATACACCGATGGATACGGATCGGACATGACCGATCTCTTCAGAGATAACCCGAATACCGTTATCCGTGACGGTTTTGCGGTACATGCTCACCCAGCGCTTCTTTTCTGCTCAGCCGGATCTTCCCGGTTTTGTCAATTTCGATAACCTTTACAGCAACCTTATCCCCCTCGCTGAGGATATCGGTAACCTTGTTCACCCGTTCCCTGGCAAGCTGCGATATATGGACAAGCCCTTCTGTCCCGGGCAATATCTCCACAAAGGCTCCGAAATCCACAACCCGCTTCACGGTTCCCATGTATATTTTTCCTATCTCGGCTTCTTCCGTGAGCCATTTGACCATCTGGACCGCCCGGGCCGCCGCCTCTGAATCGCTGGAAGCGATGGTCACCGTGCCGTCATCCTCCACGTTGATATCAACACCTGTTTCGCTGACAATCAGACGGATGTTCTTGCCGCCCGATCCGATGACATCCCTGATCTTGTCGGGCTTGACTTTCATCGTTGTTATTCTCGGAGCGTAAATTGAAATATCCTTCCGTGGTTCGGCCAGTGCTTCCTTCAATTTATCAATAATGAAGATCCGCCCGTCACGAGCCTGGGCAAGGGCCTTCCTGAGGATGTCCGCCGTTACGCCATCGATCTTGATATCCATCTGCATGGCCGTGACACCTTTCTTTGTCCCGCAGATCTTGAAATCCATATCCCCCGCATGGTCCTCATCGCCCAGGATATCGGAGAGAATCACCACGTTGTCGCCTTCTTTCAACAGCCCCATGGCAATCCCGGCCACCACATCTCTCACGGGCACGCCCGCATCCATGAGGGACAGGATACCCCCGCAGACCGTGGCCATTGATGACGACCCGTTTGATGAAAGGATTTCCGACACAATCCGGATCGTATAAGGAAAGATCTCCTTAGAGGGAAGAACGGGCAGAAGCGATCTTCTGGCGAGCGCCCCGTGTCCAACTTCCCGCCGCCCGGGTCCTCTCATCATCTTTGCCTCACCCACGGAGTAGGGCGGAAAGTTGTAATGAAGGAGGAACGAGCGGAACTCCTCGCCGCTGATGTAATCCATCCGCTGCTCATCCGAGGAAGTGCCGAGCGTTACGACTGCAAGAGCCTGCGTCTCTCCTCTCGTGAAAAGAGCCGACCCGTGCGTCCTGGGCAGGAGCCCGACTTCGCAGCTGATGGGCCGGATATCCGCATGCGACCGTCCGTCGCATCTGGTCCCTTCGTTCAGGATCATGTCCCTCAGGATTTTTCGATCCAGCTGGTCCAGGGCATTCCGGGCCGCCGCCTCGCCTGAAGCGTCCTCAGCGGAAACGGCCTTCAGCACCGTCTCCCGGACGGCATCCAGCTTTGCGTACCTCTCCGTTTTTTGCGGTATCCGATAGGCTTCCGCCAGTCCGGCAGCCGCCAGTTCCTGGACTTTCAGAGCGATACCTGCGTCTTCGGGTATCGCTTCAAGAGCTCTCTTTCTCTTCCCGATGGAAAGGCTCATACTGTCCTGGAGTTCCAAGACCGGCTTCATGGAGGCCAGGCCGAAGTTGATGGCTTCCACGATCACGTCCTCCTCAACCTCCTTTGCGCCTCCCTCGATCATCACGGGATGGATATCAAAACCGCCGTCGCTCCGGGGAATCTTTCGTCCCACGAGAAAAAGATCCAGATCGCTCTCAGCCATCATGCCGGAGGATGGGTTGCATATAAAGTCTCCCTTGACCCTCCCGATCCGGACACCTGCAACCGGTCCCTTGAAGGGTATGTCCGAGATCATGAGGGCTGCGGAACATCCCAGCATTGCTGTCACATCGGGATCGTTTTCATTGTCCACGGAAAGGACCGATGCAATAATCTGCGTCTCAAAGTAGTAGCCTTTCGGGAAAAGCGGCCGCGCGGATCTATCAATGATCCTGCATGTCAGTATCTCCCGCTCGTTGGGACGCCCTTCCCTCTTGAAAAACCCTCCGGGGATTTTCCCCGCGGCGAATGTCATCTCCTGATAATCGACGGTAAGCGGAAGGAAATCGACCCCCTCCCTTTTGCTCCTGAGGGAGACAACGGTCACAAGGACAACCGTATCGCCGTAACGGATAAGAATCGCACCGTCTGCCTGTCCTGCCACGTATTGTGTCTTCAGTGAGATTTCTCTCCCCGCAAAATCCGCTCGAAATACTTCACTCATACTATTTTCCTCTCTACAGAGAATCCGCGGACGTCACTCCGCCCCTGTTCCCATGAAACGTTGTCGCGCTGCGGTTTCCGAATTATCTTCTTATACCCAGGCGCTGAATAACGTTCCTGTATCTCTCAATGTCTTTATTCTTGAGATAATCCAGGAGCCTCCTTCTCTGACCCACAATTTTCAGCAGTCCCCTCCGGGAATGATGGTCCTTCTTGTGGGCCTTGAAGTGATCTGTCAGATACTTTATCCTCGCGCTGAGGAGGGCAATCTGGACCTCCGGTGAACCCGTATCATTCTCATGACTCTGAAAATGGCTGATAATCTCTTTTTTCTTTTCTAACTCCAACACCTATCCATTTCCTCCTCTTGTTTAATAGTATATGTGTTCAATGATTGAATACCCTGACAATGCGGGCAAACCTCTCTTTCATGTTCAGAGCGGGCAATTCCTCAGAAGCATAGAGCATCTTGCCCACAGCGACAAGTGTTTCACGCCTCAGTATAAACCTTACCATATCTCCCATAGCAAGAGAAGGCATATTATTCCCGTGAAAGTCTTCCATGAACGGCTGACACCCTTCCTTCAATTTCGCCGCCATATCTTCGTCCACATGGATGGTGGAATAATCTGAAAGGGCTTCAACCATGGGGATCAATCGTCCTTCCGGAACAGCCCTGTGATTTCTCAGATCCTCAAGGGAAACGGTTTCATCTTCCAGGAAACGGCCGCTCCTCGTCCTTCTCAATCCAGCCAGACAGGCCTTGCATCCCAATCTCTCACCCAGATCGGCGCATAACGAACGGATATAAGTGCCCTTGGAACAGGAGACAAAAAAGGTCACATAGGGCAACCGCACGTCCAGGAGGGTCAGCCGGTGGATCTCCACGGTCCGGGCAGGAAGTTCAACGGATATTCCCCTCCTTGCCCAGTGGTAAAGAGCTTTGCCCTGAAACTTGACTGCCGAATAGCGGGGCGGAATTTGTTTCATTGTTCCCAGACAGTTTTTCAGGGCTTCTTCAATATTCTCCTCCCGGACAGACGGCTCATGCGTCGACAAAACCCGCCCCTCAATATCAAGGGTATCCGTTTCAACCCCGAGCAGCATGGTTGCCCGATAATCCTTGCTGTCACCGGAGAGGAACTGAACAAGTTTCGTCGCTTCATTGATGCAAACAGGAAGCACACCTGTTGCCATCGGATCCAGCGTACCTGTGTGTCCCGCCTTTTTCGCATTCAGAATTTTCCGAACCTCTCTGACGACATCGTAGGATGTCCTGCCTTCAGGTTTATCAACGACAATGACACCATTCATGAGATCAGCCCGCCATGACCGCTTGTACAATCCGGCTTTTCACACCATCCAGACCGCCTTCTATTTTACAGGCGGCCGCGCTGAAATGCCCGCCGCCTCCGAACCTGCCGGCCACTTTCGCCACGTTGATTCTTCCCTTCGAACGCAGACTCACTCTATAGATATTTTTTTCCATCTCGGTGAAAAAAGCAGCAACCTCAACACCTTCGATGGACCGGGCCAGATCAACAAAGTTGTCCGTGTGCTCCGGCAGGGCTCCCGCATCCTTGAGCATCTGCCTGGATACCCATAGAGTGCTGATTCTGCCGTCCCAGGCAAACTCCAGCGTTCCAAGAACCTTCTCCAGAAGCCTGATTTTTTCCTTCGGATTGTTTTCATAAATCTTTTCAGCGATCCCGTAAGGGTCCGCTCCCGCCTTGACCAGCTTGCCGGCTATTCTGAATGTGTCTTCCCCGGTATTTGAATATCGAAAAGAACCCGTATCCGTCACGATGGCCGTATAGAGGTTCACGGCAATCTCGCGGGTCACCGGCACGCCCATTTTCTCGATCAGCCGGTAAAGAAGTTCCCCCACGGAGCTTGCCCCGGGATCCGCAAACGACAGTCCGAAGCTTCTTGAATTGGACATGTGATGGTCAATATTGATGACGGTCTTAATCCCGAGAATCCTTGAAGCCGCATCGCCCACCCGGCTGATCTCGCTGCAATCCAGAACAAAAGCCGCGTCAAAATGATCGACGGTTTCCAGGGAACGAACGATCACCTCGGTGCCGGGAAGAAACCGGTAATTTCCGGGGGTCTCATCCTCGTTGTAAACAACCGCCTCTTTCCCCAAATCCCTGAGGAGATGATAAAGCGCCAGTTCGGAACCCACGGCGTCACCGTCAAGCCTCACGTGGGAAGTGATAAGGAAGGAACGGTTTGACGCGATCGCGTCAATGATTCTATTCATCCTCTCCAGTCTCCCCCTTTTTAACCTCCGCCAGAATCCGGTCAATCCGGCTCCCGTATTCAAAAGATTCATCGTAAAAGAAATGGATCTCCGGAATATGGCGAAGTCTGAGACGCTTTCCCAGTTCTTTTTTCAGAAAACCGGAAGCCCTCTGAAGATTCTCCTGAATGTCCCTGCTTCCCTGATCCTTGCCCATCTGAACGAAATAGACCTTCGCTTGACGGAGATCGTCCGAAAGCTTCGTGTCTGTAATGGTGATAAGGCCGATCCGGGGATCACTGATCTCCTTCAAAAGGATATCGGAGATTTCTTTCCTGATCGCGTCGGCGACCCTCTCAGCCCTTTTGAAATTCGTCACTGTCCATCCCCTCGCTGTCAACCCATTCAACCGTATCCGCAAAGCTGGTTATTTCGACTTTGCAATTTAAAACCTCTGCAAGGTAAAGATCGTCGATAAATCTCAGGATCTTGTCCAGTTTTGAATTGATATAGCGTTTGTCGTTTCCAACGATACTGAATCCGATTTCTCCTCTTTTCCAATCGTCATGATGTCCCACCTCCGCGATGGAGATGTTGAATTCATTCTGGGTCCGTTTGATCATGCTTTTGAGGACCCCTCTTTTATCCTTCAGAGACCTGCTCTCGGCGATAAAAACGTCTAAGATTCCGATTCCGACGAACATCATTAATCAAAGGGTCCAAGGGTTCGAGGGTTCACGGGTAAAGCTGCTTCACGCTCTCACGGTTCCATGCTCACTTGAACCCTGGAACCCCTGACCTCTCGAATACTTTATAGTTTTCTTTCTACTTGTTCCTGGTTGTACGCCTCTATGATATCACCGACCTTTATATCGTTAAAGCCCTCTATGCCAATGCCGCATTCAAACCCCTCGGCCACTTCTCTGGCGTCATCCTTAAATCTCCTGAGGGACATCAGCTTCCCGTCGAAGACCTGCACGCCTTCTCTCACCAGTTTCACATTGGCGCCTCTCAAGATCTTCCCGTCGGTGACATAACATCCCGCCACCATACCGACCTTGGGCACCTTGAAGAGTTCCCGAACCTCGGCATGTCCAAGAACCACCTCTTTATAGAGAGGCTCCAGGAGTCCTTCCATGGCCGCCCTGACATCGGAGATCACGTTGTAAATAATATCGTAGAGCTTGATTTCAACGCCTTCGTCCTTCGCCATTTCCACCACCCGCGCGTCAGGCCTCACCTTGAAACCCAGGACCACGGCATCCGATGCGGACGCGAGAAGCACATCCGTTTCCGTAATCGCCCCGGTGGAGCTGTGGATGATCTTGAGCTTGACATCGGGCGTGCTGAGTTTCACGAGTGCTTCCGCCATGGCTTCGATGGACCCCTGAACATCTCCCTTGATAATGACGTTGAGTTCCTTTACCCCTTCCTTGATGCGCTCGTAGAGCTGCTCCAGTGTTATTTTCGAAGACTGCGCCAGTTCTCTTTCCCGCGCTTTCCGGATCCAGTATTCACTGATGCCCCGCGCTTTCTTCTCGTCATCCACGCAGATGAAATCCGTCCCGGCCTGGGGCACGCTTGAGAATCCGATCACCTCGACGGGCATGGATGGGCCTGCTTCCCTGATTCGCTGGCCCTTGTCATTGATCAGCGCCCGTACCCTTCCAAATTCGGTTTTGCAGACAAAAGCTTCTCCCTCGCGCAGCGTCCCTTCCTGAATCAGGACCGTGGCGACAGGACCCCTTCCCCTGTCAAGTTTTGCCTCGATAATGACTCCCCTGGCCGGCCTGTCAGGGTCCGCCTTCAATTCCATGACATCGGCCTGAAGAAGGATCAATTCGAGCATGTCTTCTATCCGCTCTCTTTTCTTCGCCGAAATCTCGGCAAAGAGCGTGTCTCCTCCCCATTCTTCCGGTACGAGATTGTATTCCGCCAGTTCCCTCTTGATCTTTTCCGGATTCGCCCCCGGCTTGTCGATCTTATTGACGGCCACGATGATAGGGACCTTGGCTGCCCGGGCGTGGTTGATCGCCTCGACGGTCTGTTCCTTTACACCATCGTCGGCAGCCACCACGAGGACGACAATATCGGTCACCTGGGCACCCCTCGCTCTCATGGACGTGAAGGCCTCATGACCCGGCGTGTCCAGGAAAACAATATCCCGATCATTAATGTTGACATGATAGGCCCCGATGGCCTGGGTAATGCCTCCCGCCTCGCCGTCGATCACATTGGTCTGCCGGATTGCATCCAGAAGGGATGTCTTTCCGTGGTCGACATGTCCCATCACAGTGACCACCGGCGCTCTTGGCTTAAGATTGCCCGGAGCTGTGTCGATCCGCTGGATCGTTTCCTCATAGTCCGATCCCACCGGCTCCACCTGATAGCCGAATTCGCTGGCAATGATACCGGCCGTATCTGAATCGATGGCCTGGTTGATGGTCACCATGACCCCCAGTGCAATCAATTTACCCATCACCTCACTGACCTTGACGCCCATCCTCTTGGCAAGCTCCGCGATCCTAATCGCTTCTTCCACCTTGATTCTTCTCTTGATCGCCTTAGGGGTTGTGATCTCCGTCTTCTTCATCCGGACGACGGCACCCCGTTTTTCATCACGCCCTCTTAAGGGTCTGTCTTCATCTATATCCTTTATCCAGCGCTTGTCTTTTTTATCGACGATCTGCTTGACAAATGCTTTCTTCCTCGCCGGCACTTCCTCCATGAGGACTTCCACGGGCCGCTTTCCCTTTTTCAGGGATTTGACCACCCCGGGTTTTGCCGGTTTTTCCTCCTTCGAAGGGGTTACTTCCTTCGCCGGCTTCAGATGCGGTTTCTCCACGATCTCTTTCTTGATTTCCTTAACCGGCGGCTTTGGTGGGGGCGGTGAGGGCGCTTCTTTTCGTTTTCCCCTTGTCTTACCCTCTGAAACGTCCGGCTTCTTGATGGGAACCGCGGGAGAAGATTTAGCTTCCACGGGCTTCTCGTCAACCGTCTCAACTCCTGCAGCTTCCACGGACTTCTCAACAGCCTTCTGCTTTTCCGGCCTCTCCAACGGTGCCGCTACAACGTCCTGCTCCGTTGCCTTTATGTCGGCGGGGGGAGCTTTTTTCTCCTCCACCTCGGCTGGTTGACGAATAGCTCTTCTCCGAATGACCGTTGTCTTAATCCTCTGTTCAACGATCTCACTCGCTTCTCCAAGGGAAAACTCTTTTCTCACCCGATCGACATCACTGTCTTCGAGGGTGCTGGAGTGAGATTTAACGGCTATCCCGAGTTTCTCAAGGCGCGCGATCAACTCCCTGTTATCGATTCCCAGCTCTTTAGCTAACTCATAAACTCTTGTCTTCGACATCCTGAACACTCCTTGCCAGATGAACGCCCCGCTATCACACCTTGTCCCCGCCAGCTTCTTCCGCTATGATCTTTCCAGCTTCCTCAATCCAGGCCAGCGCCGTTTGCTCGTCAATGCCCGGTATGGCGGCAAGCATCTGGGAATCCGCCGAGGCAATGGTCGAAATGCTCTTGAAACCTTCCCTGTAAAGCCTCTCCGCCGTTTCTTCAGCCATGCCGGGTATTTTCAAGAGGGCTTGATATCCACCCTCTGCCTGGGCCGCGATCATCGATTCGCTTTTCACGTCGATCTTCCATCCCGTCAGTCTCGCGGCCAGCCTCACGTTTTGACCGTTCCTGCCGATGGCCAGGGAAAGCTGATCATCAGGCACAATGACCTCCATCGATTTCACTTCTTCATAGAGGAGCACCCTGTCCACTTTTGCCGGTGACAAAGCGCTGCAAACGAACTTCACGGGATCATCCGCGTATGGAACAATGTCAATCTTTTCTCCTCTCAGTTCCTGCACCACATTCTGAACCCGCGAACCTCTCATGCCGACACAGGCCCCAACAGGGTCTATATCGCGGTCTTTCGACTTGACAGCTATCTTGGACCGGTTGCCCGGTTCCCGGGCGACACTCACAATCTCAACAAGGCTCTCGGAGATCTCGGGAACCTCCATCTCAAACAGGGTTCTTAGAAAACCGGGATGCGTCCTTGACAGAATGATCGGCGGACCTTTCGATATTCTTTTCACATCGTACACGTAGGCCCTGATCCGCTCACCCCGCTTGAATGCTTCACGGTGAATCTGTTCTGACGGGGGAATGACGCCTTCAGCACGCCCGAGGTTCACAATGATGTTCCCGCTGTCGAATCTCTGGACAAATCCACTGATCAACTGACCTTTCTTGTCTTTGTATTCTTCATAGATATTATCCCGTTCCGCATCCTTCACCTTCTGAATAATGATTTGTTTTGCGGTCTGCGCGGCAATCCTCCCAAAGGTCTGCGTATCAATCTTCATGCCGAGACTGTCACCCAATTCGGCTCCCTCGTCCAGGGTTTTTCGCGCTTCGGCACGCGCAATCTGAGTGTCCGGGTCGAGAACTTTTTCGACAACTGTCTTGAACTGGAAGATTTCTATTTCACCGGCTTCTTCATTGTAGTGGGCTTCAATCTCCACCTTGGGTCCCAGTTTCTTCCGGGCAGCGGTCACCATGGCCGTTTCGAGCGCCTCTACAATGATCTGTTTGTCTATCCCCTTGTCCTTACCCATCTGTTCAATCAGACGTTTAAGTTCTGGCAACATTTAAAAACCCTCCATTTCATTCAATAGCATGTTGAGGCGAAAAGGCCCTGCCGTCATGGCTCATATACGAGATTTGCCTTCACGACCATTTCCCTCGGCATACGAAATGTTCTTCCGTCCACATCCAGAATCAGTATCTTCCTGCCCTCTTCTTCAGTGAAACCGGCAAGCCGTCCCTTGAAATTCTTCGATCCTTCCATTTTTTCACGAAGCTGAACTTTTACCATCCGGCCCAGGACCTTTGAAAAATCCCCGTCTCTGACGAGCGGCCGGTCCAGACCGGGCGAAGACACCTCCAGGGTATACGAACCGGGAGGAACGTCGTGAACATCCAGGATGTCCCCAATCTGGTGACTTACATTCGAGCAGTCATCCAGGGTTACGCCTCCTTCCTTATCCACGTAAATCCGCACCAGCCAGCGTGATTTCATTTTCAGGCATTCTACATCGACGAGTTCCATTTTATCCGCCTCAATCACGGGCAGGATCAGCTGCTCTATCTTTTCTTTATATGTATGGGTCGCTTGATTCATGATGTCACAAAATAAAAAAGTGGGCAAACAGGCCCACTCATCGAAAAATCCGAATGAATTGGAGGAAAACTAACACCCTTCAATGGTTATTGCAAGGAAAAAAACAGGGCATGGAGGAGAAAAATAAATTGGAGCGGGCGATGGGAATTGAACCCACGACGTTCAGCTTGGGAAGCTGACATTCTACCGCTGAATTACGCCCGCCCTGAAAAATCACCGATCATGTTTTGTATCCTATATTTTGAATCACGCTTTCCACGACCGGAGTGCGAATCTTAATCAAGCTGAATATTTTGTCAAGGTTTTTTTGGTTTGAGCCGCACCGTGATGGATTCTCTGTGAGCTTCAAGACCCTCCATCTGAGCAAACCTCGCGGCCATCGGCCCATACTTTCCCAGGGACGCGGCGGTAAAAGAAATCACGCTGGTCCTCTTGATAAAATCGTAGAACCCCAGCGGCGATGAAAACCTTGCCGTGCCCCCCGTGGGAAGAATATGATTGGGCCCTGCGAGGTAATCTCCCAATACCTCCGGTGTCAATGGCCCCAGGAAGACAGCCCCCGCATTTCTTATCCGGCCGAGAAAATTCTTCGGTTTATCAACGATGAGTTCCAGGTGCTCGGGAGCGTACCGGTTTGCAAGCTCGAAGGCTTCATCCATATCTTCCGTCAGGACGATCACACCATAATCTTCGATGGACCGGCGGGCGATGGCTTTCCTGGCAAGGCTCTCTAATTGAATTTTCACCTCGGAGGAAACGTCTAAAGCAAAAGATTTCACCGGCGTCAGGAGAATGGCGCTGGCCATCTCGTCATGTTCCGCCTGAGCCAAAAGATCCGCGGCCACCCAGGAAGGATTGATCTTGCCGTCGGAGATAATCACCACTTCGCTGGGGCCTGCGATCATGTCGATTCCCACGACGCCGTAAACCATCCTCTTGGCCGCGGCCACATAGGCATTTCCTGGGCCGACGATTTTATCCACGGGCGGAACAGACGATGTGCCGTATGCAAGGGCCGCTATCGCCTGGGCCCCTCCTATTTTGAAGATCCTCTGAACACCGCCCAGCATGGCGGCGGCAAGGATCAAGGGATTCACCTTGCCGTCTTTCACGGGTGTCACAAGGAAGATCTCACGAACACCGGCAACCTTTGCGGGAATGGAGGCCATGAGAACCGTTGAGGGATAGCAGGCCAGTCCGCCGGGCGCATAAATGCCCACCCGCTCCAGGGGAAGGACCAACTGGCCCAGTTCAATTCCTTTCTCATCAGAATAGAGCCAGGTCTGCGTCATCTGCCTTCGATGAAAATCTTCTATACGCAGAGCCGCGGTTTTCAGTATGTCCAAGTCTTTCGTGTTGAGGCTCTCAAGAGCCTCTTCCATCTCTGCCCGGGCAACCTCCAGGGTATCCCTTGTGAGAGAAACACCGTCGAACTTTCTGGTGTACTCCAAAAGAGCTTCATCTCCCCGCAGAGCAACGTCGTCAAGAATCTGCCGGACAACCCCTTCCAGGCCTTTATCCATGACCTTCCCGCGATCCTTGATCCGCCTGAACTCCGCGTTAAAGCCCGCGTCTTTCGTCTGAACAATCTTCATCCTGATCTTCTCAATTTCATAACGTCCAAATTTACGCCTTGACTCTTGTTATGTCCGCTCCGAGGGCCGACAGCTTCTTCTCAATTTGCTGATATCCCCTGTCGATATGATAAACTCTGGAAAGCTCCGTTTTCCCTTTGGCTGCAAGACCCGCTATGATCAGCGATGCGGATGCTCTCAGATCCGTTGCCATGACCGGCGCACCCCGAAGCTTCTTCACGCCCTTTACAATGGCGCTGTTGCCCTGAAGAACGATATCGGCACCCATCCGGATGAGCTCGCCCACGTGCATGAACCGATTTTCAAAAACCGTTTCCGTGATGACACTGAGACCATTTCCAAGAGCCAAGAGAGTCATCATCTGGGCCTGAAGATCTGTCGCGAAACCGGGGTAAGGAAGTGTCTTCACATCAACACTTCCAATCCTTTCTGAACCTGCCGCCCGAATCCCCCCTTCGATAAGAGATATCTCCATGCCGGTCTCCCTGAGTTTGGCTGTCAGGGCATCAAGATGTCCCGGATTGCAGCTCAGAATCTTCACATCACCGCCCGTCATACCGGCGGCGATCATAAACGTCCCCGCTTCTATCCGGTCCGGAATCACTGAGGCTTCCACCGGATGAAGGCTGTCCACGCCTTCGATGGTTATCACGTCTGTGCCCGCCCCGCTGATCTTCGCTCCCATTCCATTTAAGACATCGGCCAGATTCACGACTTCCGGTTCCCGGGCGGCGTTCTCAAGCACGGTTGTCCCCCTGGCCAGAACCGCCGCCATCATAATATTTTCCGTACCGGTCACGGTCGATAGGTCGAAATAGATGGTTGCGCCTTTAAGCCTCGAAGCCTTTGCCTCAAGGTATCCGTCCTTGAGTTCGATTTCCGCCCCAAGATCCTGAAGGGCCTTGACGTGCAGATTAACCGGCCGCGCGCCTATGGCGCATCCCCCGGGAAGCGATACCCGGGCCCGTCCCATCCGCGCCACCAGAGGACCGAGAACCAGAATGGACGCTCTCATGGTCTTTACCAGATCGTAGGGCGCGACGCAGCTCTTGATGTTCCCTGCATTCACTCTCAGTGTTTCCTTACCCTCGAATTCCACGCCGAAATCCACGAGCAGCCGCTTGATCGTCCTGATGTCCACGAGATCGGGAATGTTATGAAAGGTATTCCAGCCCCCGGTCAGCAGGGATGATACGATAATCGGGAGGGCCGCATTTTTTGCACCGCTGATGGCCACCTCCCCCCTGAGCCTCTGTCCACCCTGCAGAATGATCTTGTCCACCTATGAAATTTTCCTCCTCGCCCCGGCGACTCGCGGCAACCCGGCATAATCGGCAGTAAATTTTATTTCTTCATACAAGGCGGTTTCGTTCAGCATAACTTCAATGCTCGCTTTTTGTCCTTCGCCCATCTCCATGAGAAGCCATCCGCCGTCCCTCAAATAATCCCGGCTTCCCCGGATGAGGGCCTCATGAAACTCCGTCCCCTTTGGTCCGGCCATGAGAGCCTCTTTCGGCTCATACATCCGCACTCCCGGAGGGAGGTTTCTAAACGTTTCTTCGGACAGGTAAGGCGGATTGGACGCGATTATATCAAAATTTGTGGAAAGGGGTTCAAATAAATTGCCATGAAGAAAATGAATTTTGTCCGCGACGGCATGGGCGGCGGCATTCTTTTTTGCCAGATGCAGGGCCTTTCCCGAAACGTCCGTGGCCACGATACGGGCATTTTTCAGTTCCTTTGCCAGAGCGATGCCGACGGCCCCGCTCCCCGTTCCGATCTCAAGGATGTCCGGGTCATCCCTGCCAAGATCTTTGGCAGCCATGAGGACCTCTTCCACAAGAACCTCCGTATCCGGCCGCGGTATAAGAACGCCCGGGCCCACTTCAAACAGGAGCGACCAGAATTCCTTGCGGCCGGTGATATAGGCGACGGGCTCCCCCTGGATTCTGCGTTCGATCAGCCCCAGGAATCCTCCTATCTCATCCCTCGAAAGGGATTTGCGGAAGTGGACATAAAGTCCGGTGCGGGTCATGCCCATCTGATGGGAGAGAAGAATCTCCGCATCAAGCCGGGGCGTGGTAAATCCCTTTCTTCTCAGCGCCTCCGCGGCACTGTGCAAAACCTCTGCGAGGGCGTTCCTTGCTTGCATCATCAGCATATAAAAAAAGAAGTGAAGGCCGGTGCGGCCGGGTGAACGGGCAGGATCTGCGGGGACAAGGATTCAGGCCGCGGAACGCTTCATGGCTTCCGCCTGATAATGGGTCGTCAGGGTGTCAATGATCATCTGGATATCCCCGTCGAGAATGTTTTCCAAATTGTAAAGCGTCAGCCCGATCCTGTGGTCGGTGACCCGACCCTGGGGGAAGTTGTAGGTCCTGATTCGTTCACTTCGATCCCCGCTGCCCACCTGGTTTTTCCTCGTTTCCGATATTTTGGCGTTGTGTTCCGCCACCATTCGATCCAGAATCCTCGCTTTCAAAACTTTCAACGCCTTTGCCTTGTTTTTAAGCTGGGATCTCTCATCCTGGCATATCACGACAAGGCCGGTCGGAATATGCGTGATCCTCACGGCGGAGTCGGTGGTGTTAACGCTCTGGCCGCCATGTCCTCCCGAACGATAGACATCGACCTTGAGATCCCCGGGGTCAATTTGGATCTCCACATCTTCGGCTTCCGGGAGAACCGCCACCGTTACCGCGGACGTATGGATGCGGCCCTGGGCCTCCGTCGCGGGAACCCGCTGCACCCGGTGAACACCGCTCTCATGCTTCAGTCGGCCGAAAGCACCCTTTCCCTCGATCAGGGCAATGACTTCCTTGAAACCCCCTACTCCGCTTGACGGATTGCTGCTTACGACATCCACCTTCCATCCAGCGGTTTCTGCATACCGGATATACATCCGGAAAAGGTCCGCCGCGAAGAGGCCCGCTTCGTCACCCCCGGTTCCCGCTCTTATTTCCAGAAAGATATTCCTCCCATCGTTGGGGTCCTTCGGAAGGAGAAGAACCTTGAGTTTTTTTTCCGTATCTTCGAGTTGTTTCTTCAATTCCGGGATCTCTTCTTTAATCAGTTCCCTGAGTTCTTCATCGTTTTCCCGGAGGAGTTTCTGATTCTCTTCGAGTTGGGATTTGATATTCTCGTAACGTCTGTATGTTTCGACAATATTCTGAAGGTCCGCATGCTCCTTGGCATACTTCTGATATTCGAGCCGGTTGCTGACCACAGCGGGATCGCTCAGCAGGCTTTCCAGTTCCAGGTATCTTTTTTCCGTGTCTTTCAGCTTATCGAACATGCGTTCTCTCTAATGCCTTATTGCCCTGAAATGTTCTCACCTGTTTGTTTATGAGACGTTTGCGGAGATGAATTCCCTGGCCTCGCCCGTCAAGAGGAGCCCGTCCAGCCGAAGGACGGATGGTGGTGGGTGTCGAAGTCGATGTCCAAAATCATTAAAATGACCGTACACGTCTGCGGTGTACCGCCTGAATCGATATCCGCTGCAGTTTTCCGTTCAGCAGATGAGGTTATTTCTTGGTTGTCTTTTTCTCTTTGCCGCTGTACTTCTTCTGAAATCTTTCAACACGGCCGGCCGTGTCCATGATTTTCTGTTTTCCTGTCATAAAGGGATGACAGTTTGAGCAAATTTCCACCTTGATGTCTTTTTTTGAAGAACTCGTCTTGATCACGTTCCCGCAGACACAGGTAATGGTTGTTTCCGCATAGGCAGGGTGAATGCCTTCCTTCATGGCTCGTTCTTATCCTCCTTCACTGGACTGTGAGGCGAAAGTTTCATCCTGAAAATTTCGCGAAGTGCGGTATTTTATTCATCCCGCAAATAAAATCAAGTAAATATTTCAATGGCAGGACAGGCAGAGAAAGGATCACTGGTTCATGGAATCCAGAAATTCCTTGTTCGCTTCCGTCTTGCGGATCCTGTCAATGATAAACTCCATGGCATCCGTGGGGTTCATTTCCTGGAGAAGCCTCCTCAGAATCCATATCCGGTTGAGATTTTCCTTGGGAATGAGCAGTTCCTCCTTCCTTGTCCCCGAACGAACCAGGTCAAAGGCCGGGAAAACCCTTCGGTCGGCTATTTTCCTGTCCAGGTGGAGTTCCATGTTGCCGGTTCCCTTGAACTCTTCAAAGATCACTTCGTCCATGCGGCTCCCCGTATCGATGAGGGCCGTGGCGATGATGGTCAGGCTTCCGCCGGTCTCGATGTTGCGGGCCGCCCCGAAGAATCTCTTCGGCTTGTGAAGGGCGTTGGAATCGACACCGCCTGAGAGAACCTTGCCGCTGGGCGGAACGACGGCGTTATACGCCCTGGCAAGACGGGTAATGCTGTCCAGGAGGATCACCACGTCCCGCTTGTGCTCCACCAGCCGCTTCGCCTTTTCAATGACCATCTCGGCGACCTGGACGTGTCGTGTGGCGGGCTCGTCAAAGGTCGAGGAAATCACTTCTCCCTCCACGTTCCTCTCCATGTCCGTCACCTCCTCGGGACGCTCATCGATCAGAAGAACCATGAGAATGACTTCTTTGTGGTTGGAGGTGATGCTGTGGGCGATATCCTTGAGCAGAACCGTTTTCCCCGCCCTGGGAGGAGACACAATAAGCCCTCTCTGCCCCTTGCCGATGGGCGTGAAAAGGTCCATGACCCTCGTGGAGAAGTTCTCAGGGTCGGACTCCAGTTTCAACTTCTCTTCGGGATAGAGCGGCGTGAGATTATCAAAGAGGATTTTATCTTTGGCGATTTCGGGATTTTCAAAATTGACGTTGTCTACCTTCAGGAGAGCAAAATATTTCTCGCCCTCTTTGGGAGGCCGGACTTCCCCCGAAACGGTGTCACCCGTCCTGAGACTGAATCTCCTGATCTGTGAAGGAGATACGTAGATGTCATCGGGACCCGGAAGATAGTTGTAATCCACCGCCCGAAGAAAACCGAATCCGTCAGGCAGGGTCTCGAGGACACCCTCCCCTGAGATAAATCCGTTTTTTTCAGACTGGGCCTGAAGGATGGCAAAAATCAGGTCCTGTTTTCTCATCCCGCTTGCGCCCGCCACACTCAGTTCCCGTGCCATGATGGTCAGTTCACTGATGGGCTTTTTTTTCATCTCCACGACGTTCATACTCGTAACCTTTGAATCTCCTTTTTAAAATAATACGCAGGCTTATAATAACACCCGTGGTGTAAACACACACGCCCGACTAAAACCAACATGTATTCGACTGTCTCATCAATGAATTATTAAAGAAAAGCTGTAGATTAAATTTGTAGGCAGCTAATTGAAACTCTTGAAATTCTTACGGAAGGATTTAACTCAGCCTTCTTAATTTCGCGAGAACGATATAATAAACCCTTTAATATGTCAAGAAGTTTTTAGCTCCGGGCAAAAAAACTCACTCAAGAACAATAAAATTTAACTGCCTCCCCGTGACTCCCTTTTCCGCCCGGTGGGAAAAGAAGAGGTCCGTCCGGCAGGACGTACATATTTCCATGAAAGAAATGTTTTCCGGCGGAAGGCCCATTTTCAACATCTGCATTCTATTGGCCTGAGGCAGATCAAGCATCCACCGGCCGTCCTCTGCGCAGCGCCGGAAGGCGGACTCCCAATCCCGGTCACCCTTTGAAGACGAAAAGACCTTTTCATCCACCTGATAGCAGCAGGGTCCCACGGCCGGACCGATCGCCGCCAGAATATCCCACGGCCGTGAAGAGAATCGCTCTGTCATGACCTGAATAGACTTCGCGACAATATTCAGAGACGTGCCCCGCCAGCCCGCGTGCACAGCGCCGATGACCCGCCTGACCCGGTCGGCCAGAAGGATGGGAACGCAATCGGCTGTCTTGATCCCGATGGCAACACGCCTTGAGGCTGTGATGACAGCGTCACACTGGACCGGGAGAGGCGAAGGACCCTTGTCCATCAGGCCGTCCGCCACGAAGACCTTGTCGCCATGAATCTGACTTATCATGAAAAACTGAGAAGGGGATATCTGGAAGGCCCCGGCGAGAATCTCCCAGTTACGGGCAACCCTGTCTTCTTCATCTCCCTCGCGAACACTGAAATTCAAACTCGAAAACATTCCCTCACTCACGCCGTTCCATCGGGTCAAAAACGCGTGGGTCAGGAAGCCGCAGGCAGTGAGCGCCTCCGATTCCAGATAGCGAACCATTCCCTTCTGCGCAAACTTTAACATGATCTTTTCCGCAAACGCCGTATGTTGTCAGGAACAGCGGACACCGTCCCTCAAAAAAACGCAGACCCTTTCCATGTCCCGGGGGAGGTGAGAGACAAATTGAAGATGTTGACGGGTCGCGGGATGGTGAAATTCAAGCCTCCACGCATGAAGGGCCTGCCTCTTCATCTCCCTGAGCTTTGATCGAAGGAGCGGTTCATGAATGTTCTGAAGCCGCTTTGCGGAATTGCCGTAGACGTTATCCCCCAGCACCGGATGCCCCGCGGAGTGGAGGTGCACACGGATCTGGTGCGTTCTTCCCGTCTCAATTTCCACATCGAGAAGGGTCAGAGTCCCGTAACGCTCCGCGACGTTCCATCGGGTCAAGGCCTCTTTGCCCCGCCTGCTCTTCGTGGACATTATTTTCCGATCCACAGGATGCCGCCCCACCGGTGAATCAATGATCCCTTCGTCGCCTTCCATATCCCCGAACACAAGAGCCTTGTATATTTTCCTGACAAGGTGCTCCTTGAATTGTTTCGCCAGTTCCTGATGCGCCGAATCCGACTTGGCAACAACGATCAGACCCGATGTGTCCTTGTCGAGGCGATGGACGATCCCCGGTCTCAGGAATCCTCCAATGCCTGATAAATCCCTGCAGTGGTGGAGAAGGGCATTGACGAGCGTTCCCTGAAAATGGCCCGCCGCCGGGTGGACAACCATGCCGGCCGGTTTGTCCACAACGACGATCGATGGATCCTCATAAACGATACTCAGCGGAATATCTTCGGGAAGCACATGATAGTCTTTTGGAGCTTCCTGCGTCAGGATGACCGTGTCGCCCGTCCTCAGCTTGAAACTTGCCTTTTCGGTATCGTCATTAACCCGAACCCGCTTCTCATCTATGAGCCTCTGCACCTGCGAACGGGAAAGGGCGATATCCTGCCGGGCAAGAAAGACATCGAGCCTCATGCCGCCCTCATTCACGGAAACCGTGAATTGGTTATGCTTCTCCATAAAGTTCCCGCTCAACAGGCGCTCCGTTCGAGACAGCTTTTGAAAAGGGTTCAGGGACCGACGATCGTCGCAACCCCGCTCAGGATATCCGGAAAATCCCCTTCCTCGAGGGTCCGGAGATCAAAGAGGACTTCATCATCCGCAATCCGGGCCACGATGGGTATGTCAAGCCCGCGTAGCCTTTTCTCGATTTCATTGGCCGACATGAGCTCTGAGCGAATACGGATGAGGACCGTGGGAACCTCCTGTGCGGGCAGGGATCCGCCTCCGGCCATGGAATAGCCTTTCGTCAGAGAAAACGAAATCCCCTCGTGCACGCTTTTCCTGAGAAGGGAAAGGAGCTTCTTCGCCCTTTTTTCAACCTGCGACAGGGGCTCCGTCAGGGACCTGAGAGAGCGGATGGCAGAGAGGGCTCCCGATTCCGTGAGATATTGTTTCAGGGTCCCTTCCAGGGCTGCCAGGGTCATCTTGTCAATCCGCAGGGCGCGATTCAGGGGATTTTTCTTGATCGTCTTCAGAAGAATTTCCTTTCCGAGGATCATTCCCGCCTGGGGTCCGCCCAGGAGTTTGTCCCCGCTGAAGGTCACCACATCCGCACCCGCCGCAAGCGAATCCATGACCGTGGGTTCACGCTTCAAACCATACCGGTCGAGCTCTACAAGGCACCCGCTCCCCACGTCATTCATCACGGGTATGTTCTTGTCCCTTCCCAGCTTTACCAATGACGACAGGTCTGCTTCTTCCGTGAATCCGACGATCCTGAAATTGCTCGTATGCACCTTCAAAATCAGGCCGGTTTTCTCGCCCATCGCCTCTTCATAATCCCAAAGGTGCGTCCTGTTCGTCGTTCCGACCTCGCGAAGAACGGCGCCGCTGCGCTTCATCACCTCCGGAATCCGGAACTCACCGCCGATCTCAATCAGTTCTCCGCGTGAGACGATGACCTCTTTCCCTTCCGCGAGAGTATTCAATACCAGGAGGACGGCGGCGGCGTTGTTATTCACGACCAGTGCATCTTCCGCGCCTGTCAATTTACAGAGAATCTCTTTTACGTGATCGTAGCGGAGACCCCTTTTCCCCATCTCGATATCGTATTCGAGATTCGAATAACCCCTGCTCACTTCGTGAACACGCTTCAGTGCTTCCTCACAGAGAGGGGCCCGACCAAGATTCGTGTGAAGGATAATCCCGGTGGCGTTCACCACCCGGCGAAGACTGGGGCGATGCATGGTTTCGATCTTGTCCCGCACCCTGGCGGCAACCTGTTCGGCGGAGGGCACATTCATCTCATAGCCTCCCGCCATGACGGCTCTTCTGATCTCATCCGCGACGGCGCGGCACGCATCAACCACCATTTCCCTGGGTGCCCGTTCAAGGCAACCGTCTTTTTTCAGAAGAAGAAGCACGTCGTCGATCTTCGGAATTTTTTTCAACAACAAGGAGCGCTTGTCATCCATACTCGGTCCCCTTAAAAGAGAAAATCAGGTCCTGCAAAAGTCCCGGAAATTATTGACCGCCGTGAAAAACTCCCTCATCATGATCACCCAATAGTACCGGCCGCGATCGGTTACAAAGAATTGATCGTCCCAGTATCTCAGGCCCCCCGCCAGCCGGAAGGCAAGAATCACATACCAGAGATGCCTGAAAACATTTCCTTCATATTTCTTGCGGAGCCAGGGAAGGTCCAGCCTTCCGCCAAAAAGTTTCATGAGAAAATCATAGTGTATCCGTTCTTTTCTGCCGAAATTCCGGGAGGCCATGAGGGGAATATCCCCTCTTTCAACACGGTCGATATATTCTTTTATATTAAAGGTGTTGGCGTAACAGGTTCCCTTCAGATAGCCGATAGACCCGCTCCCCAGGCCGGCATAATCATCATAATCCACAACATATTCGTCTATAATCGAAGCGGGCGCCGAGGTCCGCCGCGAAAAACACCAGGAAGAGGAAAATCGGTAGTCCGGAAGCAGCCGCTTCACGATTCTGCGATAGAACCTTTCTTCCTGAAGGCCGTTCACTCGACCGAGCGCCTTTTCAACCTTTTCGCGCGTGGCATCTGAAACCATGAGAGGATAATAGGTTACCTGATCGACAGCCATTTCTTTCAGAATATCGATGTCTCGATCAAGGCTCTCCGAGGTCTGTGAGGAGAAATTAAAGATCATGTCGGCATTCAGCGTATCAAAGTATCCAAGCGTTCTCTTCATTCTTGCCGCGATCTCCCTGCCGCCCCCGTATTTCTCATAACGGTCCATGGATTGCAGGAGACCGTCGTCGAAACTCTGAATGCCCACGGAAAGTCTGTTCACGCCCGCCCGCTTCAAAATCCTGATATTTTCATCCGTGAGGTGGTTTGGATTGGTTTCGACGGATACTTCCCGGATATTGAAAAACGTCCGCGCCTGCGCCAGGGTGGCTTCGAGTTCATCGATCAGAATAGTGGGTGTCCCGCCCCCCGCATAGATTCCGTTGAAGTCGTACCCGGCCTCCCTGTAAAGACGGATCTCTTTTCTTAGGGCGGCAAAGTAAACCCTCGCCAGTGGCTCCTCGAAGGTAACGCGGTTAAAGGAACAGTAGGGACAGAGTCTTTCACAAAAAGGAATGTGGAGATAAAGAAGACGACTCTCCTTGCTGTCTCCTGGCGGAATGGCCGGTTTGTCCTGACCGGCAAAGGTCATGGACTGGCTGATCTCACGCCGGGCTATCCTGGTTATCCATGTATTAATCAAGGCCTCAACAATGTCCTCCAATTTGCTCTATAACAAAGAGCCTGAAAATTATCAAGAAATGAGCATATTGAAAAAAGAAATCGACGGTGTTATAGAAAGCCGCATATTGCACGTGAAGGAAAGCGAACAATGGCGAATCTAAGAACATGGACGCTGTGGAAAGACGGCAGGGTCAACGAAGAGGAATCGAAGCTCCTGAGAAAACCGGCAGCGGACGTTCCCGTACCCTTTGACGAAGAGGGTAAACGGGATGTAAAAGCGCTTATCGATGCATTCCTTTCAAGAGACGATGCCCTCGGGCTTGCCGCACCCCAGATTGGAATAAGCAAAAAGATCATTATCTTCAAGAACAAGAATTTCAGTGAAAAAGAACGGGTGAAAAGCCCCGGCGATTACGACGTCCTGGTCAATCCGCGGCTGGCCCAGGCCAGGGGAAAAGAAGAAAAGATGACCGAGGGGTGTCTTTCCTGCCCTGACATAAGTGTTGAAGTGACAAGGTTTGAGGAGATCAAGGTCCGGGCTTATGATGAGGAGGGCCGCAAAATCAGCAAGCGATACACCGGCTTTCTCGCTCGGATTGTTCAGCATGAACTGGACCATCTCGACGGACGGCTTGTCATCGATCATGAGGGAACCCTGTCTTTTCCCAAAGAAAAGGAAGCCTTTTTCAGCAAGCTGTTCAAGTTCGAAAGTTGAAAAAATAAAAAAAGTATCTTCAAAAAAGAACCCCCTTTCAACGGATGAAAGGGGGTTCGCTGTTTTATATGAACCGGTCTTTACCGGAACCGGTCAGCCTTTTCTTTTGATCCAGGCCTCCTGGTAAAGCCTTCCGACGCAGAGAAAAATGGCAAGGAGAAAGAGCCCGAGCATGAAAGAAGGAGCCGTGTTCAGTGCTCTGTCAATCCAGTAACCCACGTAAAGAAAAAGGAAAGAGCAGAGGACAATGGCAAAACCCCAGGCGCTCAGAACCAGAATGCTCGAGTAACCCTGCAGGGCCTGCTGTTTCGTTTCTTTTGCTGCGATCATGTCCCTTTCCTCTTTGCCTCAGTGTTCATATTCAGGAACTTCTTACCCGACCATTCCCTTGATGAGTTCCACGACGGGCGAGGTGAAAAGAGCGATGAGGACCGTGTAGAGGGCAAAGCTCCCGACCGCCTCGCTCATATAGAGCTTCTGATACTTGTGCTTCAGAGAGATGATAATGAGCCCGCCCACAATGAGCGCTCCCAGGTGGAAGAAGGGGAAATTCCCCGCCCCCGTGGCGCTGTACTCGGCAAAGGTGAAGGTGGCGGTGGACAGGACCACAAAACAGGTTACCAGGATGGTTGACAACATCTTCTTCATTTTTCGTTCCTCCTTAATGATCAATTTTTTTATGATTCCGGTGTTCCGTCTCTTTTGATCTCTTACATATGAAATTCCCGTG
>Ga0268280_1000419_pt1 | contig 37017 bp, 30 predicted proteins | sample saktaG_9_FD_190139 | JGI IMG/M metagenome (GOLD analysis project Ga0268280, IMG submission 190139) | Saline water microbial communities from Sakinaw Lake, British Columbia, Canada - sak_2011_5_24_40m | ecosystem: Environmental > Aquatic > Non-marine Saline and Alkaline > Saline ...
CGAAAAACGCTTGGTTTTTATACACCTCACGAGAAATTTAGTGAAGTGTTGCGTTAGCAACTTGAATCTGCCATGTTCTCTCTTCTCTTGCCAATATTTGTTTCATAACTCACTTATTGATAGATACTTAGGTAAACTGTCTACTCTACTCTATTAAATAATTCATTTAACCTCTAGCATATGCTAATAATATAAGGTAAAAGATATACGCTGTCAATCAATACCTACTCAGTTTGTATATCTAACTAGAGCTTTTTAATCAAATCTTTTGCTACTTTTTTACCGGCCAGAAGCATCCCGCCAAAAATTGGCCCCATCCGCGGACCGCCGAATACAGCATTTGCGCACATTCCACAGGCGTATAACCCCTGGCATATTTCTTTAGAATTTTTTACTATTATTTCTTCTCCTACCTCTGCCCACATTGATTGTTCACCCATCACTTTATGCGTCTTTGTATTAAGTTTAATTCCTGATTTTCGTTCCACAATCCGCGCGACTTCTGCCGGGTGCCCGGTAGCATCAACCACGAATTTCGCCCGCATGGTAATCGGATCAACATGCAGATTCGCCATTTCCACCGCCGTCCAATTTAAAACTAAGCCGCAAACACGTTTACCCCTTACCATTACATCTTCCACGCTTAAAAGGTTAAAAATCTTTAAACCCGCATGCACGCTTTGCGAACATATCGTAGACACCGCATCTATGGAATCGGCAAGGTAATAACCATCTTCATATTTTCTATTCTTAACTCCAAACTCATCAAGCATCTTCTTCGCCTCTTGCTGAACGACTATCTCATTAAACATTATCCCGCCGCCCCACATACCTCCGCCTACGGAAAGCTTACGCTCAAATAAAACTACTTTTTTACCCGCCTTAGCCAAATAGTATCCACAGACCATTCCCGCCGGGCCAGCTCCAACTATTGCCACATCCACATCCAGAGCCTTGATCAACTTGTCATGATAAGACTCAATTATTGCGCGAGATATTTTTATCTCATCCAATCCCATTTTACCCCTCCTTATATATGATTAAAAAACAAAAACCCTTATGCCAACTGCATAAGGGTATCAATTCCGGCCTCCTTTCCCTCCGCTGGCATTATCCAGATCAGGTTATTTAAGGGTAATTCGCTTGCTTAGCGAAACTCTCAGGCCGTTATACGACCTCCCCACTTTTACATCTAAAATGATTTTATCGCGTTTTTTTCGTTTGTCAACCGGACATTAGTAATTTATCTCTTTCTATAGTTTTATATTACGCAGCCTAAGAGAATTCCCAATTACTGAAACTGAACTAAAACTCATCGCCGCGCCAGCAATCATCGGATTCAAAAGTAATCCTAAAAATGGATAAAGTATACCGGCAGCAATAGGAACGCCTAAAGCGTTGTAAATAAAAGCGAAAAATAAGTTTTGACGAATATTTCGCATAACCCCTCGGCTAAGCCGCAACGCCTTAACAATTCCCAAAAGATCCCCCTTAACCAAGGTAATTCCTGCGCTCTCAATGGCCACATCTGTTCCGGTGCCCATTGCAACACCAACATCTGCTTCTGCCAATGCCGGGGCATCATTAATGCCGTCTCCAGCCATCATCACCTTTGCGCCTTGGTTCCTTAACTTCTTGACGATCTCCTGCTTATCTTTTGGCTCAAGGCCGGCATACAGATTAGTAATGCCTAATTCTCTTGCGATGGCCTGTGCAGTTTTTTCATTATCACCTGTCAGCATAACAACTTTTAATCCCATTTTATGCAAAGCGCCAATAGCATCAGGCGTTGTCCTCTTAATAGGATCTGAAATCCCAAATATCCCTACTGTTTGCCCACCAACAGCTATCCAGATAACTGTCTGGGCTTTCTCTTGAAGCTCTACGGATTTATTTTTTAATTCGTCGAGTAAACTTATTCCATTGTCTTGGATAAATTTTTGTTTTCCAAGTAAAACTACTTTACCATTGACTTTACCTTGAACTCCTCCGCCGGTTACGGATTGAAAATCATCGACTGACGCCAATTTATAGCCCTTCTCTTTTGCATAATCAACTACACAACGAGCTAATGGATGCTCACTGCTCTGTTCGATAGCAGCGGCCATACTCAGCAATGATTTCTCATCCCCACCGTTTGCAATAATAATGGCAGTTACTTGCGGCCGGCCAGCGGTCAAAGTCCCTGTTTTGTCGGTAAGAATATGGGTTATTTTCTCGCACTTTTCAATCGCTTCGGCGTTTTTGATTAATATACCTGACTGCGCGCCTTTCCCCACGCCGACCATAATTGACATCGGTGTAGCCAGACCCAGAGCACAAGGACAAGCAATAATCAAAACCGAAATAGCGCTAACTAAAGCATACGCTAAAGCCGGCGCCGGCCCAAATATAAACCAGCTGATGAAAGCAACTACCGCACACCCCAACACCACAGGGACAAAATACCCGGAAATCTGATCAGCAAGTTTCTGGATGGGGGCGCGGCTGCGTTGCGCATCAGCCACCATTTTCACGATTTGAGAAAGCAGGGTTTCCGAACCTATTCTATCAGTCCGCATCAGAAAAGTACCTGTCTGATTAACCGTTGCGCCGATAACTTGATCACCTTCAATCTTCGCAACCGGCACCGGTTCACCTGAAATCATTGATTCATCAATTGTACTCTTGCCTTCGGTAATCACGCCATCCAAAGGCACTTTCTCTCCCGGGCGCACCCGTAATAAATCATTTTTTTGAATTTGATCAATAGCGACATCTTTTTCTTTACCCTCTCGAATACGGTGCGCAACCTTTGCGGCAAGGCCAAGCAACGCCTTAATCGCCTGGCCTGTTTTATTGCGCGCTTTTGCCTCCAGAAGCTGCCCCATCAGCACCAACACCGTAATAACCGCGGCCGCTTCAAAATATAAACCAATCTCACCGTGCTGTTTTAATGATTCAGGAAAAATATGAGGGAAAATGATGGCGATTACGCTAAAACCATAAGCTGACCCCACCCCCATAGCAATCAGGGTAAACATATTAAGGCTTTTATTTAAAACTGATTTCCAAGCTTTTACAAAGAAAATATTTCCTGCCCATAGCACAACGGGAGTTGCGAAGATAAATTGCAGCCAACGTGAAAAGTTAGAAGGAATAAATGCTCCTAGATTGAGAACCGGAATCATTTCACCAAACGCCAGGAAAAAAACGGGAAGCGCTAAAATCAAACCAATCCAGAATTTACGCGCGAGTATACGCGTTTCTTTATTGTCTTTTTCTTCAAAAGCAACAACCTTTGGTTCAAGCGGCATCCCGCACTTCGAACAGTCGCCGGGTTTATCCTGCTTAATCTCAGGATGCATCGGGCAAATATACATAGCCTTATTTCCAATCTCTGGCATGGGTTTCCGTGAATTTAATAATTTGATTCATCATCCTAACACATTCTACAGGGTAGAAGCCAACTGCAGTTTCCGCAGAAAGCATTACATAATCCGAACCATCTAATATGGCATTAGCGACGTCTGAAACCTCTGCCCTTTCGGGAATATGATTTTTAGTCATACTTTCCAACATTTGAGTAGCAGTAATCACAAATTTTTTTACCCGGTTACATTTCCTAATTATCCCCTTTTGAACTATCGGCACCTCATATATAGGAATAGAAACGCCCAAGTCGCCTCGAGCAACCATAATTCCATCACAGACCTTAATTATTCCATCAATATTTTTAATTCCTTCCCTATTTTCAATTTTAGCGATTATTTTACAATCCGGGTGCCTGTTTTTAACCGAATCCCTAAAACTTAAGATATCCTTAGCAGTTCTTACAAAAGACTGGGCAAGATAATCCACTTTATTTTTTACGCTGAATTCTATATCTTTTTTATCTTTATCCGTCAGGCCGCTAAATCTAAGCTTGATATCCGGTATATTGATGCCCTTGTATTCCTTTAAGACTCCAGGAACAATAACTTCCGTGCAAAGGCAATGTTTATCTCTGGATTTAACTTTAAGTGCGATATTTCCGTCATCAATGTATATAAACGAGCCGTTTTTTATATCACTTAAAGACCCTGCGTAATCAAAAGGTATCCAGCTTTTATCAGAAAGAGTCGCCTGATTACTCAAAAGGAGTGTTTGCCTTTTTTTCAAAGTGACTTCATTTTTAAGTTTTCCTATTCTTATCCGATAGCCCTCTAAATCACTTAAGATCATTAGGTGTCTTGAATATTTTTTGTTCAAGGTTTTTACCAAGTGAATAATTTTTGCATGCCGGGCGTGGTTACCGTGGGAAAAATTAAGGCGTACTACATCCATACCGGCAAGCATCATCTTCCTTAAGGTAGAATAATTGTTGCTCGCTGGTCCAATCGTACAGATTATTTTTGTCTTAACCATATTAATTTATTTTCGATGTTTTTGTCTAGACATGGCTAGCTGTAAATAACCTAATTACTTATTAATAAGATCTGGATATCTATTCAGTAATAGTATTTTCTACCGTTGAGATTTCGTTAGAGTTACCCGAAAGCTCGAGGCGATTAAAAACTAAAGATTCCGGCAGCACCATTATAAAACAATCAATAGTATCAATTTTAACTTTTCCGCTGTTTATCGCACATTCCAAAACATGGCCGCCTTTTGTTTTATCGCGGCTTAAAAAATGCATATGGTACCCCGGCATATTCACGCCTTGCATATAATCCGGCATCCTGAAACCGACTAAAGTACCTTCTAGGTCATGAAACTCAAAGATACTCTGATTCTTAGTAACTTCGGATAACTTTGGATATGGTTTACTCTGCGCCGGGACGCTTCTGGCTTTGATATAATTAAATTTACCCTCGATCTTTATGGCAAAGGGAATATTTTTGGTTGGCAGGTATCGATCTATAAATTTTTGTAGGGAGCGATAATTAGGTTCTGGCTTGATAAAAAATTCAATATCCGTATCAAAAAAAGTGGTCATCGCAAAAGGAGATTTTATACCGCCCGAAAGACGCTTGACTCTTCCGTCTGATCTGACTTGATAAAATATGCCGTTTAATTCTATAGCTTCGCCATCAAGGCGATCAAAAGTACCCAGGCCAAAATCACCATACTTACGTATTTCACGCAAAGTTAGTTTTCCATCATAATCACCTTTTAAGAGCCCATCTAAAACAGAAACCTGATATAAAGCATCCCTGGCTTTAACCGGTTGGCCGAATACTATCAATCCTACGGTAAACAGAACAACCATTAAAATTAAACTTATTATTTTTAATCTTTTCATATTATTACCTATTTAGCCCCATACGCTGCCGCAAACTAAGGCTGGCTTCCTAAAAACAATTATATATGCAATATCTCGCTATATCAAGAACCCTCTGGATTCAGAGAGGCAAATAAAATACAGATAATTATTGAAAAACTCCGAATCTTTCCAATTCTTTACGCAAGCGATTAACCTCTAATTCTTTTTCCTTAAGCCTGTTTTCTTTAAGTTTAATCTCTCCGTCCTTTTTTAAGATAGTCTCTTGGAGTTCGGTTACCTGATTTTCCAGTTTTTTGGTTTTAGAAAGAGTTGTGCAGCCCGCCAAGCTAAAGCATAACAAAATAAATAAAAGATATCTCATCTCCACCTATCCTTTCTGTAACACTAGTTAGGTTAAGCTAGGTTAGAACCTACTTATACCAAACCTCTACCTGCCAATGACTGTTAACCCAAAGCCCGATAATTTCAAGTTTTGGCCAATACGCTTTTAACCGCTTAACAGACTTAGCTACCTGCTCTTGGTGGGTCTTTTCATCAACCAGGTTACCCCGGCAATCATAATGACCGACCACAAAAAGCCGAACAGATTTATTAATATTAATGGAAATGTTAATGCTACGGATAATTCCGTCAATATTATCTTGAGCAGCCAGGATTCCATCTATGCCCGCTGCAGTAACAACATCCACAAAATCAATCTGATATTGCTTACGAATCCAATGTAAAACTGGTAATTGTACACGTCCATCAATACAATTAAGACACGTTGCTCGAATATCCAAATCTTTATTTTTACCCATAGATTCCATTTTTCATTACCCTGCCTATTTATTCACTTTATCAGGTGGTTGATTCTTATTATTCTGTTTTTCAACTCGATTACTTTTAATCATCATATAAATAAAGAAAAATACTACTACTCCCCCCAGCACATACACCGGCCAGTCCTGCGCTAGATTACCTGTCATTTTAGAATCCCTCCTTTTTCTATTTTTCTTTCTGATTCCATAAAATAATTAAATAAATAAAGCAAAATGCTACCAAACCTAAAAGCACACACCTAGGCCAATATCTAACTAAATTTTCGATCATCTTTCTCTTTCTCTATTCTGTCTCATTTAATCTTGTTTTCTTCATTTTAGCTTTTCTATTATTCGTAGAATAAAATAAAAGAGAAAATAGAATCGCCAGTGTAATAATTTCCAATGTTTGTAATATATTTATTAACACCCTACCCTCCTACGGATTAACTTCTTTATTTATTCTAATAAAACTGTTACTGCAAAGATGACACGCAATACTTTAACCCATATGCATAATTTAAAAATTTAAAAAATAACCTTCATGCCTTTATCCATTAAAAATTTCTCCTGATAATAAAAATAGCCATCTAAACCCAATTTAGATGGCGGCCCGACCATTCTTTAAAACCCTTCAGAAAATAACTTTCTGAACCCCTTTTATTTTTTGTGTTTAACTCTGCTATCCCATTTTCTTTTAGCTCTTTTTTAAATATCCACCCCCAACTTAATTTAATCCCCCCTGCTACAAATAAACGACGTCTTCGCCATGATATAGCGAAAGAAACAAAAGCATATAGTCGCGTAAATGCCTGGTGAGTAAAAAATTATTCCGTACGTGTTCTTTGCCATTCTCCCCCAATTTCTTAGCGTACTCCGGACTATTAAAAAGCTGTTTTATAGCAAACGCCGCTCCGTCAACCGAATGGCAAAGCAATCCGGAGTATTTATGCTTAATTTGCAGAGGAATCCCGCCGACATTTGAAGCAATAACCGGCTTGGCTTTCCAGAGCGCTTCGGAAACGGTTAGACCGAACCCTTCTTTAAGGGATTTCTGAATAATCACGGTTGATGCCCGCTGTAAGGCATTAACTTCAATATCATTTTGCGGCAATAACAGGATATGAATATCTTTATCATTCTTTGCTTTTTCTTGGACTTCCTCAAGGACCTTCAACCCTTCAGGATCATCGCTGGCAGTACCTCCTGCTAAAATTAGCTGACAATCAATATATCGCTTTACCTGTTGATAAGCTTCAATAACCCCCAAAGGATCCTTGAGACGGTCAAAGCGCGAAATTTGCGTCAACATGGGCTTATCCTTAATTAAACCATATTTTCGCAACACTCCATCAATTATCTCTTGGGGCAACTCTTTATTTTTATCGCTTAAGGGGTCAATTGAAGGAGCAATCAAAAACTGCCTTATCGGTAACCGCGGCGAAAAATCAGGAGCGGAAAATACCGCAGCGTCATATTTATCAATAAAATCCCTAAGAAATTTCCAGACTTTCTGATCGGGGCTTGAAACATCGATATGGCAGCGCCAAATCCATTTATTCCCGGATTTCTTTTTTACTAATGCAATCGGCTGCGGGTCATGAACAAAAACAATATCACTGGATGTATTTACTTCTTCAATATTCTTAGAACTAGTTTCCATAAATATATTAAAATCCCGCCCGGTTATAGTTTCCTGCCTGCCGTGCAAAGCATTATGAAACTTTTTCGTTACTTCATAAAATTGCTCCCCTCCTTTAATCAAATCCCATCGCGTATCAACGCCAAGCTCTTTCAAAAGAGGCACCATACGGTTTAGTATTTCCGCTACCCCTCCGCCTACAGCCGTAGAATTAATATGTTGGATTGTCTTGCCTTTCAGCCTATCACCTAGAAGCTGTAAATCATCAATAATGGACTGCCCGACAATCGGAATATATTCTTTTATGTATGCCATATTACCTGTTTATCCTCTTTTGGACAATTCTTATGAGCGACTGCCTAAGATTCTCCAGTGTCTGAGTATAAGGGTCAAGGCTTAAAATTTCTCCTGCTAATTCTTTGTCCCCTAATGAATGTTCGATCCAATTCGAAAAATCATTCCCCCCGCGCTCCAGCCTTAGCCTTGACTCAAAGATATGGAAATATATAGAATCAATAGTTATTTTTTGTAAGGCATCAGTAAATTCTCTTAAATCGGTCACACTATATCCGGAAGGAAGAACAAAACTTACTGATTTCATAAAGTGAAATTCTTCTCCGCTTCTCGCGAATTTTAGTTTAGCAAAAGCGCTGTGTTGAAGATAATTATCAATCGTAGAAACAATTTTCTCCCTGAGGCTACGGATAGTAGAATATTGAATAGTATCTATACTAGCTAATTTCTCACCCAACTCATCTTCGCCCAAGACTTCCGTCACCCAATATGCAAAATCATTCGGCGGCTCAGGAGAAAGATATTGATGTTGCTGCAGAAATCTATGGGTATGATGATAGATACAAGATCCAGAGACCTCTTTAATCAAACCAACAAATTGATTTAAAGTAGTTGCTCTTAACCCGGTTAATTCAGTTAAATGTAATCTTGTATAAAATTTAAACGGCTCTTTAGCTTTTATCATCTTGCGTAATAATTCTTTTTTATTTATAAGTATCCAGAATACATTTTAAGAAATCATGGACCTCTTTAACATTTTTAACATAATATTTTGCTTTTGAGGAGCCTGAATCTCCTACAAAGACGGTCAGGCCATTACTTCTTAATGCCTTAAAGGCATCTTCATCAGTAGCATCATCACCAATATAAATAGGAATAATTTTTGCGCTTTTTTTCAAGGCCTCCTGTCTGGCTAAGAGCCACAAAACAATCTTTCCTTTATCCCAATGCACCGGCGGTATTACTTCCAGGATTTTCTTCCCCGGCCTAATCTTAATCTTATTTCTTACTAAATTAAAAATAATGGTCTCATGAAAAACAGTTTTGATAAAAGGTACTTGCTGCCGGTCAGCTAGCCTGAAATGCAAGGCCAAAGAAAGCTTTTTATCCTCAACAAAAACTCCTTTTATACCGGAAAGCTTCTCTTGGAGCTGAATTTTAATACGCTGCAATACCTTTTTAAAACCCAAAGGAACTGCCATCCCATGTTTAATCTTCGGCCCCTCTATTTGGAAACCGTGGTTCCCCGAATAAATAATATTTTTAAGACCAACTTTTTTCTTTAGATCAACCAGGGCTCTGCCACTAATGATTGCGATCCTGCAATTCTTTTTTTGCGACAACGAAATAAGTAATCTTTTTGTCTCATGCGAAATTCTCGTTTTATTCGGAGTGTCCACAATAGGAGTCAACGTGCCATCGCAATCAAGAAAAATAAAAAGATACCTATCTTCTAAATTTCTCTTTATTTTTTCTAAATCATCAAAAACATAACGCATTCTTATATTAACCCGCCTTCTCCTGCTCGTAGTTTATCGCCCTGATCGGATAAGGGATATTAATTCCTTCTTGAATATAGCGTTTATGTAATCTCTTAATGAACTCGTGTTTTATCAAATACTGATCAACAAATTCCTTAGCTCTTAATATAACTGTGAATTTTATACTAGAATCGCCAAAAGTATTATAGCGAATAAACGGCTCGAAATAAACAACCCCACCGCTTATCTCTGTCATAACAGATTTTGCTACTTCGCAAGTAACTCTCTCCACTTTTTCCAGATCGCTTTTATAATGCACTCCCAAATCAACTAAAACTGCCATTTCCTTATCGGGTAAATAATAGTTCGTAACAATCGCTTTATTTAATTTATCATTTGGAATCAGCACAATATTATTCGGTAACATCTTAATTTTTGTCGAGCGCCAATTAATATCCACCACATACCCTTCTTCTTTAGTTTCCAGTTTTATATAATCACCAACCCTTATCTGTTTGGCAACTGTAATATGAAAACCGGCAAAAAGATTCGACAGGGTATCCTGGAGAGCCAAAGCCACGGCCAAACCACCCACACCTAAAGTTGCCAATATCGGTGTTATAGATATTCCTAAGCTGTTAAGAATTATTAGGGCACCGATTGAGAAAACAAAAATCCTGGCAATATTCTGGGTAAGGCTAGTAACCGGCAAAGCGGAATCAATCCGAGCCGCATAAAATTTTATCAACCCGGATAATAAATTCGCTAATGCCAATACTGCAGAAATTATACCCAGGATAATAATGCTTTTGCCCATCACTAAAACAATATTTTCTGGAAGTTTTGAAAATTGTAACGCGAAATACAAAGCCAGCATTATACATAAAACCATTAGCGGGCTTTTAGCGGCTTGTACGAAAATATCATCCAACTGCGTAGATGTTTTTTTAGCCCAACATAAAAGGCGATTAAAAATTATTTTTCTAATAATCAGCCCGATAAACAAAACTAATAAAAAAATAATCACTGGCATAAACATTTCCGCTAAGCTAACAAGTCTTAAAAGCAAGTCTTTATTCATTTATACCTCTTTAAAAGTTATATTTTCTTTAAAGCAACCATTTCATTAATAATGTTCGCTGCCCAGCGGTAAATATTATTTTCAGCTATCACTTTGCGCATATTTTCCATGCGCCTCTGTTTCTCTTCCTTGGGCATCTGAATGGCCAGCTTTATGCTATCCGCGAACTCCTCAATCGAATACGGATTAATTAAAATAGCATCCGTAAGCTCGCGCGCGGCTCCGGTAAATTGACTTAAAATTAGTGCTCCGGATAAATCGTCCTTTTCCGCAACGTACTCTTTAGCCACCAAATTCATGCCGTCATGCAGCGAACTAACAATACAAATATCTCCCAGTCTATAATAAGGCTGGATATCATCCTGAGAAAAGTGCTTTTTAAGATAGATTATCGGCTTCCATTTTCCATCAATATGTTTCCAGTTAATTCTTTCAACTAATTCATCAATTTCGCCGATTAAGTCATGGTAACGCTTAATATGCGTACGGCTTGGTGCGGCTAATTGAATAAAAACAAATTTTTTCTTATATTCAGGATATTTATCTAAAAATCTATCTATCGCTAAAATTCTCTCAACTATACCTTTGGTATAATCAATTCTATCTACACCCACAGCAACAATTTCATTCTTCAGCTCAAACTCTTTCCTTAGCTTCTCTACTTGCCTAATCGGATCAACCTTAAATGAACCATCATCAATACGCGCATTGATACTTATAGGAAAGGCTCTTATAAAAGTCTCTTTTCCCAAACGCACAACACTAAATTTCTCAGTGTCTACGCGTGACTCAAGCAGGCGGTTAGCGGTATCCAGAAAATTATTGCAATGATTCTGAACATGAAAACCAATCAAATCACACCCTAGCATTCCCTCTAGAATTTCATTTTGATAGGGACAAATCATAAAAGCTTCCGGAGTAGGCCAAGGTATATGCCAAAATAAGGCTACTTTTGCATCCGGCCGTTTATCTTTTATCATTTTTGGCAAAAGCGTAAAGTGATAATCCTGCACGAATATAAATGGGCTGCCCGCCGGCAACTCACTCAAAACACTATCCGCAAACTTCTGATTTACTTCTTTATACATGCGCCAGTCAGATTCTTTAAAAACCGGACGCGTATGCGTGTTATGGCATAAAGGCCATAACCCTTCATTAGAAAAACCATAATAATAACCTTGTTCCTCTTCTTTATTAAGCCAAACCCTTCTAAGAATATACCGGTTATCTTCCGGAGGCACACCGAGTTGATCTTTAGAGTTAACGAATTTCCTATCCGAATTACCACTGCCATGAGCAACCCAAGTCCCGCCACATGCTGAAAGTATAGGATGTATCGCAGTAACCACTCCACTTGCCGGCCTGATGCATATTTCCTTACCCATACTCTCGTCGAAAACATGCATATACGGCTCTCGATTAGAAACTACAAACAACGAATTATCCCCTAATTTTGCATGAATTAAATCTTTAAGTTTAGCTTCAGTCCAAAGATCTTCTTTTTGCAAACGAACATGTGCTTCATCTGATATAGTACGACGCGCCACCCTTATGCTTAAAGCAACCTGCTCCACTTCACTAATCAGCTTGCCAAATTCACCTTTTTCGGCAAACGGCCGCAATTTATCGGTTTCACCTCTTTGAAAATGCGTAAACCATTGAGTTAACCTACGCACTGGAACAATAAAAATCTGTCTTTGAATTAATAAAGCAGTTAAAACTATTAATAAAATAAGCGTTATAGAGGTAACACTTATTTTCCTCCATAATTCAGTTAAAGTAGCAAACATATAAGAGGTATCGTAAATTACCTCTACCATGCCTAATACACTCTCATCATCATCATTTAAAACAGGCAAAATATAACTATACACAGAGTATTCTTTGAATTTCTCCAAAGCTCCGCGCGGATTCTTTGAAGATAGGATATCTTGAAGATACGGTCTTTCTCTCTGCCCAAAATCAGAGAATCGTTCAGTAACCGCTAATATCTGGCCATCCTTATTGTAAATGACACAACCCTGCAGCCTTTCTCTCTTCTGAAAACTATCAACTAAGCGATTAGCTTGCTTTAAATCATTATTAATCAGGATATACTTAGCAGACAGCTCCAAGCTCTCATCCACAGACCTGGCTTTTCTTTTTAAATCATCCATAAGCCTTTCTTCTGTGAAACGAGCTTGCATAACACCCGAAACAGTAAATCCAAGCGCAACTAAAATTAATATCGGCAGAATAAATAGAAGGATTCTTTTCACTTGATTGACCTCCAAAAAACAAAAACCGGCACCTGATTATTGAATCAGATGGCGGCCCGACCATCAAAAAACTCCTCCAGAAATATTTACATATCTCCGGACCACTTAGCTTACCTGCTTATATTATATACTATACCACGATTAACTATTATTGTAAAAGGTATTCCCTTTTGCCTCGGGAGAACTCTCTGTTTTGCACAGGTTAATTATCGGCTCAATACCTTAATTATATTAAGCATATTCCGGGTTTAGAGAAATATTTTAGAGCAGGCTATTAGAGTAGTGAGATAAAAAAATCTCCGCTGTCAGAATTCTTGAAGAAATAAAAACACAGTTTTTACAAATTCTTCCGGATATTGATACATTAACCCATGCCCGGCCCCTTTAATCTGCACCAACCAGGTTAAAGGAATGCGCTTGGCCAAAATTAATGAATTCTGAGGCGGAGTAAGCACATCTTCGGTTCCCGTTATCAACAGTACCGGTGAAATTAAATTATTAAGCCGGCTATAACAACCCTCCCAGGTAGTCATAGCCTTAGTCTGACGGTCAATAATTTCAGGACGGCTTGTTTCAGTTACTTTAGGGATAGATTTACGTAGGTCGGGATTATCTTTCAACCATTTTTCCGGGAAGATAAGCTTAATCATCCTTTTGTCTCTTTCTCCGGGCTGCCCGGAGGTATCGATTAGTTGCTTCATTATTTGCTCATCCGGCTGCACTGATTCCTTTCCTCCACAATCCCCTGCATAAAGAATCAGCTTATTAAGCATCTCAGGATAGCGCAAGCTAAACTCAAGGGCAATATTAGTACCCATAGAAAAACCTAAAACATCAGCCTTCTTTATCTTCAGGGCCTTAAGCAATCCAGCAGTATCTTCTGCAAATAAACCAATAGTAAATTCTTTTTCCGTTGTAGTGGAATAACCCATTCCGCGGTTATCAAAGATGATTACCTGATAACGTTTAGCAAGCTTAGTTAAGACCCTTAAACCCCACATATCCATTGTTCCACTATAGCCCATAATCAAAACTAACGGATACCCCCTGCCTATTGTTTTATAGGCAAGAGTAATATCGCCAACTTTTACAGTTTGCAAGTTTATTTTTTCCAGATCAACTAGCTCAGGAGCGCAACCTGCTAATATTAAATACATAGATATAACTATTGCCAATCCCTTCATTCTAAAATCCTACTTTATTATCCTGCTTCAATCTTAACATAATTATTTTTCCAGTACCAACCGAAGAATTTAAAGATAAATAAAATAATCATCAGCGGCCAACTAGCGAGTATGTCAATCAAGCCGACAATTTTTAAATTACAGGCTCCTCCAGGTAAATCCGGATTTTTTATCCATCATTTAATACTTTTTTTTAGAATAATTTACAATACCTTGAAGGATTTTCTCGGCGATCTGTTTTTCAGCTTCACTAGTTCCCACCCGCACCGCTATGGTACATTGAGTGTCGCTGTTTTTATGGATAAAAATATGCACGCTCTTATTGCCCTCATAATTTCCTTGTATCCTGGCGACATTTTTTTCAATCAATGCATCCTGAAACTTTATACCTTGCTCTATCACCGACCCCTTAACAATATCAAATGCCTGGGAATAAGTAACATTTAAATCCTGCTTAACTTTAAGATTTTCAGATACAGCTATCATCGCCGCTATGCATCCGCAAAGATTTATCGTCAAAAAAACCGTAAAAATCAGCTTGAGTAATTTTTTAAGCATCTTGCTTATCCTCTATTCAATAGCTAAAGAATTTGTCTTGAGGTTTTTACTTCATCGATCATCTTCTGCCAATTTTCATTCCCGAGCTTTCTGAAGGCCTCCGGTCCGCCAGGAAACAACTCCCGGCTAAATCTCTCCTTAAGATCCGCGGAGATAGCCCCCGTTAAAATCAGCTGCTTTCCGGCCTGACACACCGCTAGGTCAAAATCCCGCATGATCTCCTTGAACTCCTCATGATGTATTATGATCGGCATGCCGGCAGCCAAAATCTCCCCTAGGTATTTGCAACCCTCTATCTGCGCATACTCTTTAAACCAATTTACCAGCGGCCGAAAATTTCCTTGCTCCGGAAAACCCGCAGGAGAAACTAACAGTATCGATCTTGTTTTTTGATAACGGCAAGGATGGGCGCTTAAGCCGGGATTATCCGAATTACTCACAAACCAGGGCTCAGCTATAGGTAGGGTCCGATCGATAAAATCCTTAAGTAACCCGGTCATATTAAAATGATAGAGCGGCGTGCCAAAAACCAAAATATCTGCACCAGCATACTTTTCCAGTAAAACTCCCATATCATCATTATGCACGCATTTTCCCGGCGTCTTTACCCAGCAGCCAAAACAGCCTAAGCAATGATTTATTTTATATCTAGCCAATTCCAACAACTCAGTTTGCGCCCCTGCCTCCTGCATCCCTGACAGTAGATTTTTTAAAATATGGCTGGTGCAACCTTTTTCTGCATGTGGAGAACCATCTAAAGCCAATACCTTCATCCCTGCCTCCTTTATTTTCCTGCCTCAATCTTAGCGTAATTCTTTTTCCAGTACCAACCGGGGAATTTCAAGGTAAAGATAAACAAAATAACCATCAGCGGCCAACTAGCGAGCATATCAATTAAGCCAACAATTTTTAAGTTACAGACTTTTAATAACACTAACGCTATCGCAAATATTATATAGGCTGCTGCCCACACGAAAGTAACTATTCTCCAGGCCCCTCCATAATACACTGAGCGCAGGATCTCTTGCGGTATTTGCGCGCTAGCAGAATCAGCGAACATCTGCATCAATGATCGTTTAAATAAAAGCGATGCCATAAAAATAACTCCCACCACTAAATTATCCAGCGCCAACACATATAAATACATCCTGGGATTTTTTGCGGCCATTACCACGATTATGCGCGCCATAATCATAATTACGGCAAAGATGGCAAAAAAATTCGCTTTATGCGTTCTTACCTGGTGAAGATAAAATACCCCGACGCACCAGACTACGGCTACGGCTCCCCAAAAAAAAGGCATACCTTGACGCGCGCCATAAAGAAACAAAACCTTCGGAATTAAAAAACCTAAAAACATATCCTTCCAAGGGAAATTCTCTTTCAAACTCTTCCAAGTAGATCCAGATTTCTTATCCATTAATTAATCTCCTTTTAATACAATTAATTCTTCGCATTACTCAATCTGACCTAAACCGCAGACAGACCGGCCCTTTTCCTCCATAAAATAAATCCTATCGCGCTATATACCACAATCAGCGCAAACCCGTTTTCTCCTGAAAAATACCGCGAAAACAAGTTGGTAAGCGAAGTCATAGGATCAAAAAGATTCTGCATATAAAGGTTATGGCTTGCGTGTAATAATACTGCTGTCCATACGCTCTTTGATTTGAGTCGTATCCAGTTAATGATAAAAGTCATCGCCAATATTACAATCACCAGCTGCGCCAGGCTTGCTGCAACCGGAACATTACTCAGATATTTACCTGATAAAATTAAAGGAAAATGCCAAACTGCCCAAATAATACCGCTGATAAAGCAGGTTTTGGTAAAACCTATCGCCTGAAACAGGTGAGGAACCAGAAAACCCCGCCAGCCAATCTCTTCTCCCGCTGCAAAGACAAGATGAAGGATTATTCCAAAAATTGCGAAATGAAAAAAATTAAACTGGTAGTTTCCGTTAATCTGACCTAATCCGGTTATCCAGATAAACCCATAAGCTAAAACCCCGCTTATGGCAGGCAAAAAATAGCTCAACAAATACCAATATAAATTTGCCAAACCCCAGCCAAAACCCCGCAAATTCCGCTCATAAATCAACTGTGTAATAAACCCGGAGAGCGCCGGGCACCACATCAAGATAAATATTCCTAAAAGCGGTCTTATCCCGATTTTGATAAAATTAAAAAGAAGCGCGTAGGCACCCGTGCTCAAAACACCGAGAAAAACAAGGTAACTTATGCTTTTCTTAATCTCTCTCTTCATTGGTAATATCCATTTGCCCCCTTATTAACAAATCAAAGGGGCCAACATCGGCCTCTTATGCCCGCTATTTTTGTTTTAACAAAACAATGCCACTTAATACAGAAAATATTATCGTTGCATAATTATAGATACTCCAGTAAGCGGCATTATTAATAACCATACCCACAATTGTGGAAATCGTCAAAATTAACAACAATATCCCTATTCCTTTATTTTTTTTCATTTTTTCTCCTTTGTATTTAAGAACATTCTACTACAATATTTTATTTAATAGAAACTTTGTTGCCGTAAACAACAGAGAATCTAAACTTTAGTTTTGCTAAACCGGGTTGCCAGTTTTGTCAACTTTTCTTGACTGATTGGCTAATATCGACAAATTTTGGGCTATCTCAGTACTCAACGCAGCAACAGCCTTACTAAGCGCATCCGCTAAACCGGAATAATTTCCTGGATTAATCGGCTCAATCAAATCCGACCTTTTTGTAAAAAGCATCTTCCTGGTATTCGCATCGATAATCGACCATTGCGCTACAAGTAAAAAGTCTTTTTTAAGGTTGCCCTCTAATTGCAGAATTCCTACGATCACCTGATAATTCAGCGGAATAGCAAAATTACAAGGGAACATCTCAAATGTCCCGCCCGGTAACATAAGATTCAAGTCTTCAATGATCAACCGCGCTATTCCTACATCAAGAGACTCACCCCAACGGTCAAACTGTGCAATATTTATCATCCCTTGACCATTTTGAGTGATCATTTGCGGGCAATCCAAATATTGAGGAATTCCCACCGGCCCAATTACAGTAATTATGCCAGAAGGAATATCAAACTTCTGCGCAACTTCATCCTGCTTTAGTTGCTTTAGCATATAAAAACGCGGGTCCAGACTACTACCAGCTGAAATACATCCGCTTAAAATAAAAATTAGCAATCCGCAGGTAACTATATTACGACAAAAGAATCCGCATCTTCTCATTTTTGCTCTCCTTTGGATATTGTTTTTCCTCTTAACAATGCTTCCGGATGCTGCTCTAGATATTCTGTTAACAGCCGTGTTGAGCGAGCAGCCTGGGACACCTCCCGCAGTGTTTTCGCCCACTCAGCAATACCTTCTGAATTTACCAACCGGTTAATCCCACTAACCGTCTGCTCTAAATCATTTGCGATTTTTACAACCGGAATCTTATTCATTATATCAAAAATATCCGGTGATACCGGCAGCGCAGGTAATTCGGGATATTTCTTGATAATATCATAGAGTTTGGCCGGCTGATCCGGATAAAAATCAAACCCTAGCATCAACTGCCCGGTAATAAAATTCTGTATTTCAAGTCTAGCCCGTAACCCCTCTTTGATCAATTGCCGGTAATCGGGATAGCCGAACTTATCCGGCACTCCTTTAACGCGCGATAATTCAACATCAATCGTTATAGATATCAGCACACTTTTCTCTTTTTCATTATACAAGAGCCCGATGTTATTGACATTCCCAATCTTAACTCCTCGAAAGATTACCGGCGCCCCCTCTGAAAGGCCTTTTATTGAACCGTCAAAGAATAAAACGTACTTATCCGATTGCTTTAAAAACATACCCGAACCAAAAACTATTACGGCGATAATTAATAATACAACCGCCCCCACCACAAACGCACCGATCAGTGTTTTATTGGCTTTTCTCATTATCTGGCTCCTTATGTACAAACACACCCCCGGCGCTATACCGATTAGCGCCGGGAGCGTCTTGCTTTTCTCCCCGGGTCAGAAATTTAACCACCCGTGAATCTTTAGAATTAGTTAATAAATCCTTAGGGGATCCTTGCGCAATCGCGGTCTTAGTATCTGCATCCAGAAGCATGGCATTATCGCCCACTGCAAAAATACTAGCAAGCTCATGCGTGACAACCACGATCGTCGCTCCTAAATTATCTCTTAATTCCAGGATTAAATCATCCAGCATCTTTGCGCTTAATGGATCAAGCCCAGCCGAAGGCTCATCAAAGAAAATAATATTCGGATCTAAAGCGATTGCCCGCGCCAAACCTGCTCTTTTTCTCATGCCTCCGCTTAATTCCGCGGGATAAAAATCAGCGTAACCTCCCAACCCTACCAACCCAAGCTTAAGAGAAACCACATCCTGAATCTGCAAATCAGATAGATTAGAATACAATTGCAAAGGAAGCGCGACATTCTCTCCCAGCGTCAGCGAGCTCCAAAGCGCTCCCCCCTGATAAAGCACTCCGAAACGGCGCATAATATTCTGCCGCGCTTGCTCATCTTCATCCCAAAAACTTAAACCATTATATAAAACCTTTCCTTTTTGCGGCGGTTTAAGGCCGATCATAGTTTTAAGCAAAGTACTCTTCCCGCATCCGCTACCACCCATAATAATAAAAATCTCGCCTTTCTTAACGTTAAAATTAAGCCCGCGCATCACGACAAAATCGTCATAAACTAAATCCAGGTCTTTTACTTCAATAACCGCTTCCATTAATTAGACTCCGATGATCTGACAAATAAAAGTAATGATGGCGGTAGCAATCACAATTCCGGTGATTGCCGTAACTACCGCCGAGGTTGTCGCTTCCCCTACTCCTGCGGAGCTTCTTTCGCATTGCATTCCCCGATAGCAACCGGCAATTGCAATAATTATACCGAAAACAAAGCTCTGGATCAACCCAAGCCAAAGATTGCTCAGTTTCACCGCTGTGATAGTATGATTAAAATATTCTACCGGATTAAGCCCCAAAACACCTGTGCTGATAATAAAACCCCCCAGTATACCCATCAGATCCGCGTAAAGAGTCAAAAGTGGCATCATAATTACTAACGCCAATACGCGCGGCATGATTAAAAATTCAGCCGGAGAAACTCCCAATGTTTTCAATGCGTCAATCTCTTCGTTAGACTGCATAATCCCTAATTCTGCGGCAAAACTGGCGCCGGTGCGACCGGAGATTAAAATTGCTGTCATTATTGCCCCCATTACCCGCACCATGGCGATTCCTACGATATCAGCAATATAAATTTGCGCCCCGAACATCTTTAACTGAATCGCACCGATAAAAGCCAAAATCACTCCCACTAATATACTAATCAGTGAAACCAACCCCAAAGCATCTACTCCACATCTCTGCAGAATAGCAAAAAAATCATCTTTGCGAAAAAAGGCTTTGCCGCAAACAAAGCGCTTAAAAGCAAGCACAATATCACCTAAAAAATTCAGCACAGATAGAAGAGTATCTTTTACCCTAATCACTCTACTGCCTATACGATCGAAAAAAGGCTCCTCGATTATCTTATGGGGTATTATTCTTTCGGCTTGCAGAGGGGTAAACTTAAGCAGTTTTTCTACCTGTGAAGAAAGCCCTTGCACAATAAGCTGGATATTTTTTTGTTTAGAGATGCTGCTTAATTTAAGCAAAAATGAAATAAACGCGCTATCCCATTTAAAATCCTTGGCCATAACAAAACTAATCTCTATAATATCTAGATGGGAATCAATTTGAGCAAGCACTTCATTTAATGAAGGAAGTCCGGCGGAAAGCTGCCAATCTCCGCTTAGCTTAAGCTGAAGAGTTTTTGATTTTGAATAATCAAAGGTAAGTTTTTCTGAAGACATTTTTAACCCATAGTTATTTTAACTCTAGTTGCTGCTTAAATCAAGGTTCAATTAATTTATTTTATAAAAAATATTCAAAATTGATAAAATCCTGATCTTATGGATACCCGCGCTTATTTTAATATTGCCTTATCTTCTTAATAAAAAAGCTATTGATCAGATCTGATCAATAGCCTCTACCCGCTTCACATTATACAAAAAAATATTATTACGGGGATCCTCTTATGCTTCATGAAGAGAAACCTTGCTTTCTTTACACAAGTTAATTGCAGACATAATACCTTGCTATATTCAAGAATGTTCTAGTCCCCTACCTTCTTCTTCCTGGTCAATTCTTCCTGACTTACGGAATATTTTATTTTAGGCCCCCTTGAGATTTTAGATATTTATAATAGTCGCTGTCAGTGGTCAAAATCACCGTAGATTTTTCGTCAATAGTATATTTATAGGTTTCCAGCGTTTTCATAAAAGAATAGAAATCGGGATTCTGGCTATATGCGGCAGCGTATATATTGATTGCCTCAGCATCTGCCTTACCGGTGATAATCTGTGCCTCGCGGTAGGCCTCCGAAGTGATAACTTTTAATTCTTTAGCTACCTGCCCTTCTATCTCAGCGGATTTACCCTGTCCTTCAGAACGATATTTTTCTGCGGCGCGCTTTCTTTCAGCAATCATCCGGTCATAAACTTTGTTACGCACATCTTCTACATAATTTACGCGTTTAATGCGCACATCAACAATATCAATACCATACTGAGGAGCAAGAATCTTTGCCTTTTCTAAAATGGCGCTTTCCAGCATTTTTCTGCCTACTTCGATGTGTTCCAGTGCCTCATCCGTAACAATCATATCCTCACCTTCTACCCTTGTCTCCAGAATGCGGTTAGAATCACGCACCGCCTCCACCAAAAGGTGACTGGTAACGACATCTCTAGTTGCGGAATTTATAATATCATCGAGTCTACCCTGAGCGCTCATTTCATTGCCTACAGACTGCAGAAATTTCAAGGCATCAACAATCTTCCAGCGAGCAGTAGTATCAACCCAGATATATTTCTTATCTTTGGTAGGTATCTGGTTCGGGTCTCCGTCCCAATCCAGGAGCCTCTTTTCAAAATAGTGTGCTTCCTGGATCAATGGCTGCTTGAAATGCAGACCGGCCGAGGTAACCGAATTACCCACGGGCTTTCCGAATTGCGTAATAACCACCTGTTGCCCCTCGTTAATTATATATATCACTCCGGTGGCCCAGAAGGCAACTGCAATGGCGAATAATGCGGTAAAAAACGTGATAGTTAAACGTAACCCTTTCATTATCCCTGCCCTCCTTTCCTATTAATATCCAAAAGTGGCAAAATCGATTTCTGCTGCGAGTCAATTATGTATTTCTCTTTTGCATTAGGAAGCACTTGTGTCAAAGTCTCTAAATACAATCTCTTTTGGGTTATCTCCGGAGCTTTTTTATACTCTTCTAAAGTAGCAAGAAACCTTGCTGATTCGCCCTTGGCGCGGTTTATCTTATCCGTAGCATACCCTTCTGATTCGCGGATCGTCTTTTCTGCCGTACCCCTGGCCTTAGGAATTACTTTATTATATGCCTCCCAGGCCTGATTAATCATCTTCTCTTTTTCCTGTTTAGCCTCGTTTACTTCGTTAAATGCAGACTTTACCGACTGAGGAGGATTAACATCCAATAGCTTAACCGTGACTATATGTACTCCAACATTATAATTATCGAGTATACGCTGTATCTCTTGCTGCGCCAAATCATCTATCTCTTCTCTTTTAGTAGTAAGCACCTCATCTACCGAATAATCCCCGACAAAACGCCGCATAACTACTTCGGAAATGTCGTGTATATTGTCTTCAGGGCGGCGCGTAGCAAAAAGCAATTTTACCGGGTCTTTTATCTTAAACTGTACTATCCAACGCACGTCCAGAATATTCAAATCTCCGGTAAGCATCAAAGACTCATCCTGATAATTACCCGAAGAGTATCTTGTTCTTACTCCCGGCTCTACGGTCTTAAACCCAAATTCCTCCTTAAAAACTTTCTCGACCTTAATCGGCGTCACCTTGTCTACCCCAAAAGGTATTTTTGCATGCAGTCCAGGAGAACTTAAACCGATGAATTTACCAAGCCTCTGGATAACACCTGCTTCATCCGGACCGATTGAGTAAATTAAACCCTTCAAACCTAACAAAATTAATAAAACTACAATTACTGCAGGAATCCACTTCGAGAAGTCCATGAATTTCTTCTTGCCCACATCAATTATCTCATCCGGGTTAGGAACATTCTGCCAATCCATATGGTCTCCTTTCTCACCTATGGGCTAATAAAAACAAAGGCCCCCAACTACCTTCGTAGATGGCGGCCCGACCATCAATACTACCTTCAGAAATAAAATTATTTCTGAACCCAAAATATTTTATTTACTTACCTTTCGTTTTATGGTAACTAATTTTTAACCTTCTGTCAAGCATAATCGAGAATTATCATAAAATTTAGTAGCTTCCCGGAGCCGAACGAAACTTCTCTAGATATAAATGCCTAATCGTTTGCTGGGAAAGGGGCTACGGCTGTTAAATCGCCATAGCCCATCAAATCCCTATACCCAAAACTAAAACTTCTTATTTTACCTCGTTTGTTTTCGGCGCCAGATTTACTTCCGCAGTTTTTTGCACTGACTCCTGAACTGTTTGATTAGTTTGTTCTGGCTCTGGTACGCTTTGCACTGCCTGCTGATTATCTTGTATTTTTTCTTCTGATTGAACCTGTGGTTTTTGTTCAACAGGAACAAGCTCTAAAAGAAAATTCTTTCCCCAACCAATAAGTTTAGCATCCTCAAAAACAAGAGGCGTTAATTGCTCTTCTTCAATTACACAATTATTATTGTTTAAACCGGTAACATAATATATTATTTCTAGCGTCCTGCCGGAGGTCTCAATCATTTCTGTACGATAAGGATTACTTATTGTAACCTTGGAAGCAATTTTAAGGGCTGTTTGATCACAATCATAAACACTGATTCTGGATCCCATAATAGCCAATACTTTCGATTTACTCATACCGCGCGAAAGATGCACAAAATTCATGCTATTCTTCGCAACCAAATTAGGAACCGTCATTGTCGCGCATCCGCTCAATAAAGCCGCCATAATCAACAAAAACCCTATTTTTTTCATAACTTCTCCTTTCTGTTTTTTAAATAAACCAATTTTCTTACCGGTTAATCTGACCTGCCCCTATAAGTTGTTCCAATTATTAAGAAAGAGCAACCGTATTTTTTTATTATACTATAAACATCTACCTTGACCAAACGAATTCTTATATACCCTAGGCAATCCGTAATTTATTTGACTGAATTTAACGTAGCTTTTCAGATAGGAATTTTTATGGAATATAATGGGGCATGCTGCTGGGCGCCATAAATATCAGTATCTCCTATTCCACCCGAAGCCACAGTTCTAGGAATAGTAATCTTAATTGCCCAAGCTTGAGCAAAATTATAAATTTCCGCCTTGTCTTCGTTTTCTAACTGATACAACTTGGCGATCAGTTTCTTATTTATAACCCCGGATTTTACCGCTTTTTCATAATGCTCTAAATTATCAAAAAAAATATCCATAGTAAATAAGAAAGGTTTGGCGTTCTTGCTCCGAATAATCGTAGCTATATCGGCAATATTAACCAGTTTAACCACTATATCTCCTCAAAACTTATGGGAAACAACGCGGTTGGGCTGTCAACTTCTACCAAATGATAGATATTAAACTCAAAAACTTCTCCCGCGTCAATGTTCTCCGGCGAATAAAGCATGGCTAAATTTCCGGCGGTCGCTTTGCATCCCGGATAATCAAGATGCATGCTTAAATGAGATAGATACCCGCAAATTGTGCTGGCCAGCTCTTGAGTTCTAGCCACCACTTCGCCAATAAACCCCAGTTCAAAGGACTTAACATCTTTTATGTATTCGACTTTTCCCAAGACTCCATTTTTACCATAAACATGGAATAAAATCTGAAAATCTTCAGCCACATCATGAAAAAAAGCTTTGGTGTTTTTCGTCACTTCATCAATTAAATAATCTATCTGGCTAATCATAATCGGATCCCTAACCCCGGAAATAAAAACCGTTCGATATCCTACCTTAGCTGCACCTTCAACCTTTACCGTATATGTATCTTTGACAAATTTAGTCCCACTCACCTTGGTCATGCGGACGGTTTGTTCGAATACCGTTTGACTTAAATCCAGCGTTCCTCCAGGGAGTCCAGCTTTAACAGGATTACATTCTTCATAAAGAGAATGATCCGCTACAGATTTGGGAGTACATTTGCTTTTTGGATTCATCGGCTCTACTAAAAAATAACCTTTTCTAATTGTACCTAAGATCGGCTCAAAACCAGAAGAAGGTTCTGCCGCCATAGAACCGCATTCAAGTATTTTCCCCATATGTTCAGCCAAAGCCTCATCAAAGCCATTCATAATTGGAAGTGCCGCCATCATCGCCGGATCGTAAGCACGGCCGGCAATAATCACATCCGGGTTTGATTTGAGCGCTTCAATAAAAGGCTCAACACCCATTTGGGCTACAATATTAGTGGCTCTATCCACTTCTTCTACAGTTAAAGCTTTACCGGATTCAAAAGTACGCACCTTACATTGCTTAACCGCATTTTTTAAAAAATCTTTACCGATATCCCCGGTAATAGTAGCTAATTTGAAGTGGAGGTTTTTTTCTTTGGCAATTTCTTTTACGATATTAATGGTCCACTCAAGAGTAGATTTAGTACCAGGCCCGCAAGCCGAACCTACTAATAAAGGAATATTATTTTTATCCCGCGCCAGCAACAATATCTCAAGGTCCCTTTTTATCATCATTTTATTGGAAATTGAAAGTCCCTTGCCAAGAAAATACGGACCGGGATCAGTTGAACCAGCATCAACCGCAATAGCGTGGGGATTGCGCTTCATGCCTTCTTCAAATAATTCTTCAGGGAAGCCGCTTCCGATTGAACCATTGGGAGTTAAAATCCTGATTTCATCCATAATTAAATAAGGTGCAAAGATTTAGTGAAAAAATGGGGTCCCACAATCATCCAATCTTCACTTCCACTGAATGCGCTACTCGATCATCAATGAGCCGTACCACCATTTCCTTCTGCGCGACACCATCCACCTCAATAGACGTTATACGATCTGACGATCCTGAGCACGCAAAAGTAATATGATAGAAGGTCTCCCTGTACCGATAATGCAATTTCCAAGAGGACCAACCCTCGGGAAGACATGGCTCGAAATAAATCCTGTCCACTTTCAACCGAATGCCCAACAAATGCTTCACGATAAGCTGATACATCCAAGACGCGGATCCGGTGTACCAGGTCCATCCCCCGCGTCCAATAAGACCAACAGAGGTATACACATCTGCAGCCATGACGAACGGTTCCACTTTGTAAACGGCACACTTATCCGCAGTATCGGAATGATGCACCGGGTTGATCATATTAAGTAACTCCCAAGCCCTCTTTTTATCCCCTAAAACCGCGAACGCGATCGCCGCCCAGACTGCAGCATGCGTATACTGTCCTCCATTCTCCCTCACACCGGGGACATAACCTTTTATGTATCCGGGACTAGGGAAAACCTTATCAAAAGGAGGATCAAACAATTTCACAAGCGCCTGCTTCCTGTCAACAAGCTGCCGGTCCACCTGGTCCATAGCCATTCGGGCCCGTTCCAGCTGAGCCGCACCTGAAAGAACTGCCCAGGATTGCGGGATCGAATCGATCCGGCATTCGCTGTTCAAGGAAGAACCCAGAGGATCCCCATTGTCAAAATAGGCCCGGCGATACCACTCGCCATCCCAGGCATGTTCTTCAATATTCCTGGCGAGTTTCCCTGCCTCCTCAACACAAAACTCCGAAAAAACCTTATCCATATGCTGAGCTGCCAAGGCCGCCATCGACTTAAGAACATCAAAAAGAAAAAAAGCAAGCCAGACACTCTCACCTTTTCCTTCGCGGCCAACCAGATTCATCCCGTCATTCCAGTCCCCGCTTCCCATAAGAGGAAGGCCATGAACGCCAAACTTCAACCCCCTTTTTACGCTTAAAACACAATGATCGTAAAGTGTCCCCACGCGAGCGGAGACTCTGGATATATCGTAGTAAGATTCTTCTCCCTGTTTAAGCAAGGGACCCTCCAGGAACCCGACCGTTTCATCCAGAATCCCTGTATCTCCGATCTTTTCAACATACAAACAGGTCACGAACGGAAGCCATAAATAATCATCCGAACACCGGCTCCGAATCCCGCGGCCGGAAGGCGGGTGCCACCAATGTTGCACATCTCCCTCCACAAACTGGTGCGCGGCAAAAGCCAACAATTGCTCCCGAACCATTTCCGGTTTCGAATGGATCAGCGCCATAACATCCTGAAGCTGGTCCCGGAAGCCGAAAGCCCCACCGGATTGATAAAAACCGCTTCTCCCCATAAGACGGCAACTTATGACCTGATATTGCAACCATCCATTCACGAGAAAATTAATTGAAACATCAGGCGTTTCTACATAGACAACACCCAGAGTCCGTTTCCAATATTCCCACACCCTTTCAAGCTCCTGATGTGCCGCCTCGATACCGCCAAAACGCCGGACGAGGTCACGCGCTTCATCCACCGTTCTCCCGGAGCCAAAAGTAAAAACAATTTCTTTCTGCTGGCCATCCTCAAGCTCAAACTTTACTTGCGTGGCAACACACGGATCAATCCCCGCGCCCACTTTTCCGGAAAGCCTATCCCTGCGCATCACGGAAGGTGATGCCATTGTCCCGTTCCTACCGATAAATTCGATCCGATCACCGGTTACAAAGCGCGTGGGTTCGCTAACATCCAAAAAAACAGCCCGGTTCGAAAATTCTTTGTTATAAGGATTACGGGCAAACAGGGCGCCGCTTTTGGGATCGATCTCGGTACAAATATGCATATGGTACTTATCCCGAAAGGTACCCATGACCAGCTCACAATACGCCATCGCGGAGAGATTTCTCCGACGCCCGGAAACATTCCTGATCTTTAGGACCGAGAATTTAATCCGCTCCTCCAGGGAAACGAATACCGTTAATTCCGAAACGATCCCGTTTTCAGCGTGCTCAAAAACGCTGTACCCGAATCCATGGCGCGAGGTGTAGCTGGTCTTTCCCGTAGCGGGAAGCGGAGTCGGAGACCAAAATCTCCCGCTCTCGTCATCGCGAATATATAGCGCTTCTCCCGAAACATCCGAAACAGGATCGTTCTTCCAGGGTGTTAAACGAAACTCATGCGCGTTTTCACTCCAAGTGTAGGCGCTCCCGCTTTCAGAAATTACCGTGCCGAAATTCCGGTTCGCCAGCACATTGGCCCACGGAGCAGGAGTGGTCTTTGAAGATGAAGTCATAATAACGTATTCCCGCCCATCACCGGTAAACCCTCCCACGCCATTAAAATAAACAAGATCAGAGCGCTCCGCAGGACCTTTATCCTCTTCTTCTAAATCATCTTTCCTGGTCGGAACAAATGGCAAAAAATTAACCTTAGGCTGCGTCATATCCTCCAACTGCTCCGCCAGCGTACCCCCACGATCCGAAATAATTATCCGCGCGACCGTTTGCATGAGAATCCGATCTTCATCCGACATCTGATCAGAGCGCCTTAAAAAAATACCCCCATTATATCCCGCCATATCCTTGGTATTGGCAACGATCAACCCGTTGATTTTCTCCCCCAGGCTATCGCGATAAATAGAGCTATCCTCATTCCAGATAATCAGATCCACCGCCAAACCTTTCATGTGCCAATAGGAATGAGCCTGCATCATCTGCACAACCAGATCAATATTATCCTGATTTTCGATGCGCAAAAGAACAATCGGCAGATCACCCGAAATACTATATCCCCAAAGATCAGGCTGACCCCGGTTATTCCGCCGCAGAATACTCGCGCTCGCTCGCCAGGCGGGATTCGCGTACAAAATTGCACTTGCCAAACGGCCATAGAGTTGGGCAGCCGCCTCCGTCGCATTGATCTGCTGCAAGGCAACCTGCCCTTGAGTCCAAGCCAGATTAAAAACACGGTCGGCCAGATTCCGGTCCCTGTATTTTTCCATAAGCGCCTGCGCGGTTTCCCGGCTCTCGCATATTCCGGTCACATAATCAATTACGACTGATTCGTCTGGAAGCAGTTCTATCCGGCTGCGTATCGAAACAATCGGGTCAAGCACAGAACCCTCACTGTCCGAAAGATTTCCGAGCCCCACCATCGCTACGGGATTCGCTACCGTGTGACCTCGTCCAATGAACTTACTACGGTCTGTTTCATAGGAAGCACCCACGACCGCATTCCCATGGACCGCCATCAAATGCAGCATCCAAGGGAACGCTTCTTTATCAGAGCGCGGCCGCCGCTGGCAAAGGATCGCCTGATGGGACCTGATAATTTCAGTCTGAACGAACAGATTACTAAATGTCCGGTGGGCCTGATCACTTGCAAAATCATTCAGAACGACTTCCGCGTAACTGGTCACTTCGATGACACGCTTGTTGCGGGATCGGTTAGTGATCGTCACCCGACGCAGTTCGATGTCATCTTCCGGAGAAACCGCAATCTCGGTATGCGTCTCGATCTGATAATCCCTGCGCTTAAACTCCACCCAAGCCTGGGAAAACAAGGCTTCATAGTTCTTAGGGTTTTTTTGTGTCGGCTGATACGCCGAGGACCAAAATTGGCCGGACTCCACATCCCGAAGATAGATAAATGTTCCGTCGTTATCCAAAGCCGAGTCCTCTCTCCATCGCGTCACGGCAATATTTTGCCATCGACTATAGCCTCCTCCGGCGTTAGTGACCATCACATGATACCGTCCGTTGGATAGCGGATGGACCTCAGGCACCGGAGTTTGAGGAGTAGTAAATACCCTCAAAAGGGTTTCCCTATCTCCGAATTTTCTAAGCATTCCGGTTACTTCAAAATCGTAAAGAAACGGCTCGGTGGCCGGAACTCGCTCTTGAAGAAGAAGTTCAGTTGATTTAAACATCGGCTCCGCAAGAAAACGTCTTTGCATGGGCCGGTCCAAAAGCACATAAGCCAAAGACAACAAACTCATACCCTGATGATGCGCCATGTAGGATTTTACGATCGCCCGGGTTTCATCCGGAGCAAGGCGCGCAGGCGTGTAATCTATGGCTTCATAGAGGCCGTAGATCCCTCCGGCTCCTTCCCCGGATAAACGCTCGAGATTCTCGCAGGCCTCCTCCGGCTCCACCATCAAGGCCAGCATTGAAGCATATGGAGCCACAACCAAATCCTCCGCAAGGCCCCGCTTGAACCCCATGTCCGGGACTCCAAAGGAATGATACTGGTAGACCATGTTTGCGTCGACCTTATTATAACCGGACTCTGATATCCCCCAGGGAATATTGTTCTTGGCCGCATAGCGAATCTGGCCGCTGACCGCGGCCTTGTAGGTCCGGTCCAATAAACTCCCTGCATAGGTCGGCATTACCAAAAGAGGCATAAGATATTCAAACATCGACCCGCCCCAAGAAACCAAAACAGGATCTCCTTCGAATTTTACGATCATCCTGCCGAGCCTAAACCAATGATCCTGAGGCATTTTCCCTTGGGCGATGGCGACAAAACTGCAAAACCTGGCCTCAGACGCCAGAAGGTCATAACAACCCCGGTCCACCTTGTGCTCGCTGACATTGTATCCGATAGAAAGAAGGTGCGTGCTCTTGTCATACAAGAATTCATATTCGATGCTGGAGATTTCGTTACACCGCAGCACAATATAATCTATCGCTTTGATCCTTTCGGCGGAGCGTGTCCCGGCATCCTTAATCGTGTCGCGAAGTTTCAAAAACCATTCGTAGACCCTTCTCGATTCATCATCCGTGACACGCATGGCACCCATTATCTCCTCGATAAGTGGAACCAGTTTCTGCTCAATCCTTGCCACTTCCCCAAGAGCGGGGATCTCATCCAAATAACGCAAAGCCTCCCGGAGTTGAACAAGCCGCTCCTGCTGTTCCTCATCCCCCTCATCCCACATACCCGGCATTTCTGGCGCAAGCAGAATCCAGGGAGCAATAAAAGACATATCCTCCAGAAAATCATAACACTGCCGCTCGAGGGCGCGAGCCCATTTTTTACCTTGCTCATAGCGTTTTTGATCCAACCCCGCAAGGACCTTTGAAATATCCGTTGAAAGCTGGCGTAAAAACATATAGATCTCCGAAAGACGCGCGGGGGAAGAACTGCACTTTTGCTGAAACTGCCCAATTTTTTCGGAAACTCCCCGAAGGGATCCGGCGACACTGTCCTTTTGGCTTTTCTCAAGTTCCGCCACGCTTTGATACAGTATCTCCAGGATATCTCTAAACCCGTCAAATATCCTCGTAGAGATAATCTTCTGAGAGTTCATTTCCGCCAGCCCCGAACGCAGGACTATTAAATGACCGGTCAAATTTCCGCTATCCACCGATGAAATATAAAGAGGCGCCAGAGGTTTAAGTGTCTCCGTATCGTACCAGTTGTAAAAATGCCCCCTAAACCTTTCCATAAGATTCAGGGTGTCGAATGTTTTCTCCGTCCTGTGGAACATCATCCCCATCGAAACATAACCAAAATCATAGGCCGTCAAATTCGCAAGAAGTAACAGACCGATATTCGTGGGAGAAGTCCTATGCGCCAAGATACTAACAGGTTCTTCCTGAAAATTGTCCGGCGGCAACCAGTGACTTTTCTCAGTCACAAAATTCTCAAAGAACGCCCAATTCCTCCGGGCAAGCTTTCTTAAGAAAATAGCCTGCGCTTTGGAAAGCAGGATCTTCCGAGCAGAAGTAGGTTGGCTGATCCCATAAGCCACCGCGGGAGAAGCGCACCAAAGAGTTAAAAAAATCAAGGCCAATCCGTCGAACTGCGGGAATAACGCCGGGAAACAAACCAACAACGCAACGGCAAAAAGCGGTGTCAACAACATACTCTTGTAGTAGCTTAAAATATGATTCGACAAGGAGACTTCCGTTTCAAGTAAGGTTCTCCATTTCAACAAACGTCTCCTCGACATGAACATTCTCCATAAAGTCCGCACGATCGCATCCAAACAATAGAACGCCTCGTGCAGTAAGAAAACAAGTGAGAAAAAGAACCGGAGCGCGTTCTTCTTAAATGAAGATAATACCAATCCAAAATGGGTCTTGAAGGTCAAATCTTCGGATTTCCTCACGGCCTCCGCCAAGGACATTGGAATAAGTGGAAATCCGAGAAGAACGATCACGAAAAGCGACCATATCCAAGGCGGCTGAAAAAACATCCATCCTGATAAGAACAGCAGAACTGTCGCTAAAGGAACAAGGCTGCGCCTCAAATTATCCGTAATCTTCCATCGTGACAAAAAGGAAATCGGATTTTTGACTTTTGCACCGCTGGGACCGCTGACCGAAGCGAAGAGCCAGGGAGTAATCTGCCAGTCCCCGCGAATCCAACGGTGCCTGCGGCTAGAGTCCTTAAGATACCCCGAGGGATATCCCTCGTAGAATTGAACATCCGTCACAAGCCCCGACCGGGCGTAACAACCCTCCAAAAGATCATGGCTCAATATAAAATTCTCAGGAAAGCGATCTTTCATGGATCTTTCGAACGCATCCACATCATAAAGCCCTTTACCGATAAAAGACCCTTCGAAGAAAAGATCTTGGTAAACATCAGACACCGTTTTGGTATAAGGGTCGATCCCTGTATCGCCCCCAAAGGCCTTCACGAACAACGAAGGATTGTCTCCGGGATAGCTGGATTCGACTCGAGGCTGGAGAATTCCGTATCCGGAAACAACCCGTTGTTTTTTCTCATCATAGACCGCCCGGTTCAGGGGATGTGCGATAACCCCTACTAACTCTCGCGCTGCGTTCCGGGACATCCGGGTGTCCGCATCCAGCGTAATGACATATTTCACGTCCTGAAGCCTTTGAGGATCACCAAGGATTACGTTGAACCGGCCCTCGCCTTTTCCGCGAAGGAATGCATTCAAATCCCCGAGCTTGCCCCGCTTACGCTCATACCCCATCCACACCTTTTCTCTTTCATTCCATCGGCGAGGCCTGTGAAGAAGACAAAAAACACGATCTTTCTGCAACCGGTATTTATAATTCAACTTTTCAATCCCGTCTATGACCTGCGCCAGAAGCGCTTCATCTTCAGGCATCCTCTCCTGCTGCGCATCACAAAAATCCGTCAAGAGCGCGAAATCCGTATTCGGGTCAATATTCGCTAGATAGCGAACCTCCAACTCTTCGAGGAGCGAATCAACCGTACGTGTGTCACTAATCATACAGGGAACTACGACCAGTGTATGGGCATATGCAGGAATTCCTTCTGAAAAATCCATCCGGGGAAAATTTTGGGGACTCACGAGTATCATGGAAAACCAGTTCACCAGCGAAACCGCCGTCTGACTTGTTGTAAGTAGAAGCGATACGCTGAATAAAACAAGCCACGGCCAACTCAATACCCCCGCAGGTTGCATCCAATGCAAAATACCTAAGCTCAGAGCAAGTGTCACAAAAGTAATAGAACCAAAAAACAGAACAGACGACCAAAAAGTTTTTTTCGCCTGAAGATACTGACGTAAAGATAAACGTAAGCCCAATTCGCGGCAAAAAAGTTCTAACCCCCGGTCAAGAAGGTAAAAACCTACATGCGTCGTAACGTGGCCGGGACCTTTTTCCATTTTTGCCTTCTTCGCGATCCGGATCGCCTGCGCCGCGACCTCCTCTTCTCTGATCTTGCTTCTCAAGGAAAGTTTCTCAATAACATGCCGGTAGCGGTCACGGGTCGAAAAAGACATCCGGCTATAATCCCCCGAGGGGTCCTGGCCCAAAACCTTTTCGACGACGCTGAGCGCTTCAACAAAATCATGCCAATCAGTGGCCCCTAGAAGACGCAAGCTTCCGATTGTATTCGCGATTGAAACCTGGTCAGCCGCCTGTTTTTGGCTGGTCGCCCGGATAATCCTATCGAGGGTCTCTCCCTGCTCCGAAAGCTTCTTTTCCAGCCAGGTAAAAGGAAGATTGAGCACCTGACTTTGTCCATGTAAACGCCGCGTGAATTCCGCGACAAAAGCGTCGGAAAGCAGCAGATTAGCCCTAGACATCGCCGCGATTTCGAAGATCACCCCATTGGTATCTTTGGCCGAAACTTCCAGGATTCGCGTCGCCCAATAATTCGCTTTATCTCTCTCCGTTTGTGCCACGATCAACCGGGAGGAAACACGCCTTAAGTTCTCAATAAGCGCTAACCTTAACATAATAGGAATAGCCCACAGTTCGCCAAGCTTCAAGTAACTAACGGTTTGATAAGCCGTGACAAACTCCGTAAGCCCCTGGCTATCCAGCCGTCCGTCACCGTGAGAGACAAGCTCCATGGCAAGCTCATAAACACGTGGATAACCGGCAAGCGGCCCCTGAGAAAGGTAAGGTAATTCACGAATGTAATTTTCCGGAAGGTATTTCTGAGCAAGTCTTATCTGCTCCTCAATTAGATAATAGTTATCGAGAAGCCATTCTCCGGCCGGTGAGATCTTTCGTTTTGATTTACCTGTTTCGTTAAGGAGCTCATGGATCTCAGCAAGAATCTTTTCATTCTTCTTCAGCCGCAGCAAAAGCCTGTTCCGCCCTTTTTTGTAACTGACCAGCCGCCCTTGGGCAAGGTTTTTCGCATGCGCCTTGAACTGCTCAATGCTGAAAAGTTCGGCACGAAGAGGCTCCTCCTCGGCGTTGCTGTTCCAAGTCAAAGAGGTGCCCAGACGCATTTTAAGAGGCAAAATATAGTCTTGTAGAGGCTTTAGATGCAATACACGCTCCTACTCCTTTTCCGTAAGTGAAACTTTCGTAAAATAAAGTTTTTAGAATGCTGGATCATTTAAAGATTATTATACACCATAAAACGATATTTCAGTTATACAAAATCTTAGAGCAGAATATTTTATTTCGTTAATGAAACTTTATGCAGGCTGGTTTAAATAAGAGGTAATACCACGAAGCGGCCCGGAAATACGAAGCTACAAAAAAAACTCTCTGATTTACACAGGGTAATTATATACGCAATACCTCAATATATTAAGAATATTATGCTTTTAGAGAGGTATTTCCTCGCGTAATTTGTCCTATTTGTCCGGTATTTTTGGGCTTGAAATTGCGTAACTATTTGAGAGATAAATACATGCAATATGTCCGCCCTTGGGAGGCTGGGTCAAACGGAATAACTAAAAAACGTAAATAATTTGTTCCTAGTCGACATCGGCTTATTTTTTTAAAAATATTTCACTTTTCGGACACTACACAGACGTTTCAACTACTCAAACGGTTCGCATACCCCTAATGAACGCCTGAACCCCACCCAATATAGTAATCATGCGCACAATATTGAACCCTGTAGATAAAACCGCCAATTCCGCATTTGCTCCAGATCGGCCCCGCAACAGGAGTTGACTAGCGCCAAGGTTAAACTTAAAATGCCCAAAGATCAATTCAATTACTTGCTTACGCATCCGATAAATCGCTTTCCCCGGTGGACTTTTATAAACCGTCGAAAGTCTTTGTTGTAAAACTTCGTGTTCCATACGGTCGATTGATCGCCCTGCGCTGTTTGTGGTACAAACCCCAAAATGGACGCACGTTCGACAACTCTCGTCAGAAATTCGATAGGCCCGCTGTCCTTTTTTATGCGTTCCAACGAATCGTAGAGATTTTCCTTGTGGGCAAATATATTCATCTTTCGTTTCATCATAGGTAAAGGAATCTTTATCAAACGGATTAGTTTTATGCCCACGTTCTTGGCTCATCGTTTTTCGGCTTGGAACAACCAGCTGAATATCGCTATCCACTTTAATTAAATCATTAAGGCTATAATATCCGGCATCTGCGCATACTGAAATAGGTCTTTTATCCAGAATATCATTTGCCTGCTTGACTTGTCCGCTCAGCTGATTGACATCAGAATTATGGCTCACCGCTTCTGCCGTCACCACTAGGCCGTGCTTGCCATCAGCAACAACTTGAGCCTTGTATCCAGCGTGTACTCCTTGACGACACTTGACCGTTACGCTGTCCGGGTCGGTGGTATTAAATTTAGTTCGGCCAGTCTCTTGTACGAATATTTTTACCGCAGCCCTAAGCTTCTCTTTATCCCGGAGCTCTTTTTTAAGCTGGATCAAATTTTCCTGCTGTTCTTCTTGAAGATCATCGTGCGCGTTATCATTCACCAATTGTTCGATTCGTTCATTCAAATTATGGATATGTCGCTTACAGCGCAAAGTGTCCCAGTTATTCTTAATGCCAGCGTTTGCACGGATTCCGCTGCCATCAATAAATAATGCGTTGCCTTCGACCAGTTCCAGATTAATACACATACGCACGCATTGCCTTAAGACCTTCTTTAATGCCTCTCGATGCTGCCTGCGGAACCTCCCGATCGTCCGAAAATCCGGTTTTAGCCCACCGGTTAACCAGATAAACGCCAGGTTATGATAACAGGCGCGCTCCAACTTACGCGAACTCCGGATACCGTACGCATAGCCGAAGACCAAAACTTTCATCAACATCTTCGGATAATACTCATCGGCATTCCCACCTGGAATCAATACTATGCCTAACTCTCCAAAGTCCAATGCCTCCACGAAAGCGTCGTATGCCCTTACTTGATCATCTGGATTTATATAATCTTCCACTGAAGGTGGTAAAAAGGTAGTTTGTCCGCGATCTGCTATTCGATAGGCCATGATCTCCTCCTGATTGTTAAGAAGATCATAGCATGTTTTTAGATAATTGTCGACGAGAATTATGGATATTACCGTCGAGAGTTGACGGAATAATTGCCGGTTATCTGACCCAGTCTCTATTTGTCCGGACATAGACGATAAGTCGCCATTTCTGAGGGCGTATCCACTATACCTATCGTAGTAATTTGATTCGCTGAGTTCTTTCTTTAAGGTATCGATTATGAACCCATCGATTCGCTTCCAAATGTAAGAAGTAAATTTAACTGGCTTGAGATTCCCATACTTATCGCAATAATAAAGGTCATAACTTTCAATCTTCTTATAAACGATAAGGATAGCTTCTGCTAGTAAATCCTCTCCAAAGGACCGAACCAATGATGGAAATGCAATTTTATAAATTCTAAAAATTAAGAAACCAACATGCCGGAGAACAAGCTCATCCTTGCTTTTCTTTGAGCCCTTCTGAGCTTTTAAGATTAAACGTCTTTCCTCAGATAGAGAAATCTTTGGGTATTGCCGAACGATGCCAGAGTAAAATTTCCACATATTTGCTATAATCCATTGAGCATTCTTAACCACTAATTTACTATCACTTACAAAATAATAACGGCAGGACTAAAAACCTGCCGTTATTTCTCATAAAACTGTTTAGTACTATTTGGCCTGGCTTTTTACAATCTTTTCAGCCTTTAACCAATATTCCAAATCATTCTCTTGCTTGCATCCATCCTTTTCCCATAATTCTTTAGCCTTTGCCTTGATAACATCGGG
>Ga0268280_1000423_pt1 | contig 36901 bp, 37 predicted proteins | sample saktaG_9_FD_190139 | JGI IMG/M metagenome (GOLD analysis project Ga0268280, IMG submission 190139) | Saline water microbial communities from Sakinaw Lake, British Columbia, Canada - sak_2011_5_24_40m | ecosystem: Environmental > Aquatic > Non-marine Saline and Alkaline > Saline ...
TATATCTTGCAGTTTCTTTTATTCTTGCATCATCTCTTACTAAACTATTTGGAATTCTTAATGTTAAATACCCTTTTTTAAAAGAATAATAAGTTCTTTTTAAATCAGCTAATGCTTGGGCTTTATTTAAATTATGTTGACAACCATCTACCTCTAAATTTAATTTTGCATCAACAATTGCTATGTCAATATGTTTATACCCGTCCCATTTTTCTAAATATTTAGATTTAACTTTAACACCAATTGTTTTGAGTGCATTAAATAATTTTATAGCTTCTGGTGTTGGTTCTGGGGGATTAGATGACTTGATAATTATATTGCTTTTAGCAGACACTTTCTTATGATTTTCTTGGCACTCTTTACAAAGATATATATTAAAATAATCTTTAGAATATTTTGCTACAAAATCGGATATATCTTCTTCACAATCATTACAATACATAAACTAAACCCCAGTATATTATGGAAGGATTATGTTTAAAACACTATCTGGAGAAGAGATTTTCATATGATATTAGAAAATAATACTTAATCGTTAAATTTAAATCCGTATTTGTCTACTATATGTTTCCAAGTTGCATAATCTGCTTCGCTTAAAGTATTTCCTTTTGATAGTAACTTTTTATATGTTTGATAATCATTATATTCTTCTGTTACACTATCAAATGATTTACCAGCACTTACTTTATATATCTCTGGATTTGTTGTTAGCTTTCCTACTCCAATATATTCTTCTTCACTATCAGTTACTATTGTTGGATTTGTTGTTTCTACAAAACAATAACCTGAATCAAGATAAGAATATTCCATTGGACATTTTATTCCTATTGCTTCATGATTTTCTGTTGAATAATTAAATAACACAACACCATATCCTAACTCTTTTAAAAATACAGCTAAAAGGTAAGATTTATCAGCACATACTCCTGTTTGATCATATAATGTTTCATAAGCATATCTATTATCTTTATTATTGTTTAAAGAATCTAAATCATAAGGCATACTTTGAACAATACTAATTGCAATTCTTGCTTGATCATCTGTATTATCAGTTAATTTTTGTATTTTATAAACTAGAGGTAAAATAAAATTGGATTGATGACTTTCTGTTATAAATTCTAATTCCATATATTCATTGGTTGGTGGGCTTGAACCTTCGTCATACCAAAAAGTTCTATCTAATCCAGCTAAATAATTATTTAATCCACCATAAACTGTATATTCTATATTTCCTTTATTACCTCTAAGAATATAATCTAAGTTTATTGTTTTTGGATCTAAATTATATATAGATACACAAGTACTATCTTGTAATATATATTCATTAGCACAACCACATAAAATTGGTTGTTCTACTAAATTTCCATCATTACAATAATAGGGTTTATTATTTGAACAATTAGAATAATATGTACCATCATCACATTTTGGGGTGTGTAAATCAGTTAAATAATTATTTAATAAAATAATTACTATAATCAATAATAAGATTCCTAAAATTCCAAAAACAATTCCTGATTTTAAATTACTTCGACCATTAGTATGGTGGTGATGCAAATGTTTTCTAAATCCCATTTAAATCTCTTCTTCTCTTATCTTTTCTAAGATTAATTTTGCTAATCTCTTATGGCCTTTCTTATCTAAATGTACTCCTTCTGTTTTACCTACTTTTACTTTGCTTGTTGGATCTAGATAAAGGACGCCTTCTCCTTCTTCTTCTGCAATGGTCTTGTAAATGTGTACTAATGCTTTTCCTTTTTCTGCTCCTCCCTTGAATAGAGTGGATGCAAAACTTGCTTTCTCATTTACTATTGGAGGAACAACAAGTAATATCTTTGGAGGTGAGGAAGGAGCGTTATCTAATGTTCTGTATTGTTTTATTACTTTTATTAAATTTCTTATTCCTTCTCCTATTTCTTCTGGGGTTTTGTTTATTAATGGCTTTGTGTCTGTTGTTCCAAGCATTAATATTACATAGTCTAATGGAAGATGAGTCTCTAGTATGATTGGAAGAAGGGTTAATCCATTTCTTTCTGGAAACTCTGGTCTTGGATCATCAAATGATGTTGTTCTTGCTCCTAGCCCTTCTTCTATTACTTCATATTCTTTTTTTAATTTCTTTTGAAGAAGAGAAGGCCAACGAATGGAAGTATCAAATCTTTGTTTTCCCATACTTCCTGGAACCCAACCCCAGGTGTTTGAATCTCCATAGCATAATATTCTTTTTGCTCGTTTGTTTGTGTTCATAATTATGAATCTCCATTTTTTATAATCTCCCAATATCCACCCTTATCTGGACCTACTCTTCTAATTTTTCCTTCTGTTTTTAGTTTTGATATCTGCCATTCTATACCTTTTACACTTATATTTAATTCTGTGGACAACTCTTGTATTGTAATGTACTTATTGTACTTATTGTACTCTATTAAATAGAATATTTTCTCCCTAGTTTTCTCCCTAGTTTTCTTGTAATTATGGATTAATTTATAAATACTACTATACAGTACTAAATATATAGATTTCATATACTTTTAATACTTAATAGCACAATTTAGAATGTATTTACCCCACAACCACCATCTCTTTTGTAGGGGTGAAAATTACCATTGCCTGATCTTGTCTATCCCTAGTTCAATTACAACCTTATGTACTTCTTCTGTTAATTCTAAATCTTTTGAAAGATAGGTGGAGATGGACTTATAATCATGAGTGAAACAAAGACTTGCTATATCCGAACCATCTGTTCCTTCTATTATCTGTACTCCTATTGCTTTTCCAAAATCTTTTAATGTTCCTCTGCTCTTTCCATACCTGAAGCAAGTAAGGTATTCTCTTAAATCCATTATTTCTTTTAAACAAAAGGGGGAGATTGGAACTCTGTTTATGAAGCTTCTTGTAACAAGAAAGGACATATCAAAGGATTTTATATTAAATCCAACTATTACTCCACTTGTTCCTGGATTTTCTTTTTTAAAGATTGATAATCTTTTCCAAAAATCAATTAACATCTTTTTTTCTTGATCTTCATCCATTATAATAACTGCTTCTTTATTTGTTTCCTTAATTCCTATTGCAACTACTTTTGAATCTATTGGATTAATTAGTTTTAATCTTTCCTCTTCTGATTTTAAATCATATCCTTCAAGAGATAGAGGACAAGTTTCAATATCTATATACATATAGTTCATAGTTATTTCCTCCAAAATACTTCTTAGATGGTATCGCATTTTGTGATACCATCAAATACACACAAAAAATATATTCAGTTATCAATTATTTCCCAGTGACCTCCTTTATCTGGACCAATTCTCTTTAATATTCCTTCTTTTTTAAGTTTTGAAATATTGTTATCTATTGCTGTTTTGCCTATATCTAAATTGCTTTCTATTTCTTTTTTAGTAACGTGTGGATTCTTTGTTATTAAAAGCAATATTTCTTTTTGATTATTTGTTAATTTACTACCCACTTTACTACCCACTTTACTACCCACATCAATATATAAATTTTTTCTAAATATTACATTAAACCAATCTGTATCTATATTAAATTTAACATCTGGCACTAGCTTTTTTATTCTTTTAATTCCTGAACCAACCTTCTCAATAAGGTTTGTTCTTAATATACAGTCAGCTAATATTGGATTTCTTAAAACACTTATCTTTCCAAAGTCTTTTTTGTCAAATAATAATTTACCTGGATTTAATATTTCTACTCTATTAGAATATATTTCAATTAATATTCTTCCTTGTGTAAAATAATCTCTATGTATCATTGCATTTAATATTGCTTCACGTAATGCTTCTTCAGGGATTTCTGGGGTTTCTACTCTTACTAAGTTTATAATGTCAGCCTTTGTTTTAGTATTTCTTAATATAAATAATAAAGAATTTTCAAAATTGGATATAAAGTCAGAATCAAATACTTTTTTATCAAGCATTACTGCTTTACTATTCCCTTGATACAACACACAACTAATGTCTGCATTTAAAAAGAATTTAGTTATTTTCTTTGAAAATAATAACGCACAAGCATTGTTTGGTATATCATTTGTTAATAAATTTAGATTTTTAAGTATGTGACTTATAGGTAGACTTTTATTAACATTTGATTTTTTTAAAAAATTATTTAATTTGTTTTTATCAATGTCTTTTAAATTAAACTCAGAGGTTTGTTTTTCAAAAGATATTTTATTTACATTTTGTAAAAATTCAATTATTTCATTTCTATTTAATTTCTGGGTATTTGCGCCCTGTCTCACATAAAAAGATCCATTAACTGAATAGGGTTTGTCTTTTCCAATAGGGACATATATAATTCCAATATTATCTATAATTTCAAAAGATATAATTAGAGAAGGATCTATATTTCTTGCAATAGTTTGCATTTCTGATTCTAGTTTATTATTTTTACTAATTCCTTTTATTCCTCCATTGTCTTTTACTCCAAGAAATATCTTACCTCCATCTGAGTTTGCAAATGCGCAGATTTCTTTGCCAATCTCTTTATTATTTAGGCTTTCTTTAAATTCAATAGTATAACCTTCTCCAGTTGAGATTATATCTAATATTTCTTGCTTATTCATGTTGTTTACCTATATAGTTAATTATTACAAAATTTATATATCCCTTTCGGGAGGGGGTAGCTGTCCAAGCAAAATTCGATTATTTTGTTTTAAACTCTTCTCTTAATTCTGTTAATATTTTACAAAATATTTTTCTTGGAAGGGATTTTGAATCTTTTATTTGAACTAAATGGATTAATTTTGCGTTCCCTGTTGATAATAATGCTTGCTTCTGATCTGGGTTTTGTAAAAACCTCTCTCTTTCAGCTCTCTTTGCAAGTTCATATAATTCCTTTGAATCATAAGGGACAGCCTTATTATTATAATAAAGGTTGGTTGGATTTATACCTTTCGATATTAGTTTTGCTTGTATCCAAAATAATTTTCGTGCTTCTAATCTTTTTTCGTGACCTTCTGGAAATTTAAGACCTTGCCAAAAGCCTTCAAAAGATTCATACTTTACTCCATCTAAAATAAATGGAGATCTTGTAAAATTAGATAAGGTGCTTGCAATTCCTTTTCCTTTTGAATTAATATTAATTAGTTTGCCTCTACTTAGCATACAGAATAAATTAACAGTTTTTACAAAATATTTATTTGCAAGCTTTCTTAATTTCATATAATATCTATGATTTTTCTTCTTTCCCTTAGCTTTCTAATGCGCGTTAACCGAGCGAAACCGGTTACGCAAAGGACGAGATTCGAACTCGCGTAGTCGTGAGACTCCAGCTCTCTAGGCTGGCGCGTTTGGCCACTCCGCCACCTTTGCATAATATAATTAATGGGAAAAGAGTATATAAATTGATTTTATTTTTCACATTTATCTTTGTTGTTTGTAAACATGCTCTTTGTTACACAAACAAACCAATTAAAGTGTAGTACTATGTGTGTTAGTGAAAGTATAATAAAAATAATTCCTGAAACATCATGTAATTGAACTAATGTGTGCTTTGGAACTAGTTTTAAAAATAAAATAATTCCTGTTATTGCAACTATTATAAATGAAATTGCAAGCAAGATATCTAAAAAATAATTAATCTTAATTTTATTCATGTTTAATGAACTCCTGAACCAGAATTAACTGACTCTGAGGGGAATAGAAGGGCTTCAACATCATTGTCACCAATTGCAAGTATCATTCCTTGACTTTCCTGACCCATCATTTTTCTTGGCTCAAGATTAACTATTACTGGTAATTGTTTCCCAACTAAATCTTCTGGATTGTATTTGGTTCCAATCCCTGCAAGTATCTGTCTTTTAAATTCACCAAAATCAACTATTAACTTTATTAATTTTGTACTCCCTTCTACTTTTTCTGAAGATTCTATTGTTCCAATCCTAATATCAAGCTTTGAAAAATCCTGATAGGTTATGTTTGGTTTAACTTCCATAATATCTTCACTTTGTTTTATTTATATCTTTCTTTCCGAAAAATCTCTATATTCTTTTGGATCAAACATTTTCTTTTAAAGAAAAGGTTTGACGCAGAGGACGAGATTTGAACTCGCGTAGTCGTGAGACTCCAGGTCTCAAGCCTGGTGCGTTTGACCACTCCGCCACCTCTGCAATAACTGCTCGTGCGGTTAACACACGAATAGAAAGCCTTTACTTAAAAAACAAGCTAAAAGCTCTATATAGCTATATATAATATATAAGAGATAAAATATATAAACTAAATGTAAACCTAAAAGTAGAAAAAAAATCCCTCCAAGAATTAGAAAAAAAGAAATTATTAAAATATTATTCAAGATTAGGGGAATCAACACACATCATATAGAATTTATCTTCACCAGATCAAGGTTATTCCCCTAAACTATCGTTCCTATTCATTATCACCATATCTTAATACACCACCCTCCTAGATGAAACAGCTCCCTTTCGCAAAACCCTTTTCTAAAAGATTTTCTTGAGGTTTGCTTGTGACAATCTTCAATCCAACTACTATTAGGACTGTCACATATATATTAATGGGTGGGGGTTTGATGTACAAAAAAGAACACCCTGAATTAATAGAATGTACTATAATTCATTTAAAGGTAAGGTTAAAGCTAAATAAACCCATATTAACCATAAAAGTTAATTGCAACATAACAAGAAACAAAAGAAAAAAATTTAGGTTTAAACTAAAAATTTTTCTTTAGCTATGAAGAAATCAGATAAGAACTCTAGAACCTCTGTTTTAATAAGATAAAGATTTCTTATATCCTGTCCAACAAAGATATTAGTATCTAGTTCACAGTTTTCTGGAAGGAAGTTTAATAGAACTGTCTTAATATCTGTCATCTCCCTTTGCTTAATTGAATACCATCTATAATCTTTAATGTATGGACCAAGAATAGCTTTTGTGTTATCTAAATAGTTTTGTGAGTTTTTCATATCACAAACAGGTGGACCAATTACTTGCTTATAGATTGGAAGAACAAGAGATTCAACTAATATTATTAAATAGCATTTTGTTTCTCCTTCTTTATAGAATATATCATTTTTTAATATATTAAAATCTAAAAATTCAAGATGAGCTATTATTTTTTTTGCATTCTTTCTAACCTTTGACCAAACAACTTCTTTTAGCATGTCCTTAACATCAAACTCTATTATTGTTAGTTCAAAGTTATCAAGTAACCCAACCATTTGATGATAGGTGATTTGCTTACTTGGTCTTTTAATAAAGAATTCTTTGCTTGGATGCTGTAGGAAGCTTCTCGAAGCTGCAATGAACATTGATAATTGCTTATCAGAAACAGCTGAAGCAACATTTCTGTTTTCATCAACAGGATCAATAACAACCAATGGATCATTAAACCTAGCTAGATTAATTTCCTGATCCTTAACTAAAGTAAACTTAATTGGTGCTTCCCAGTTTGCTGCATGTGTTAAAAGAGTTATGAAGTCACCATAGAATAAAATTAATAACTCACATAGATATCCAGAAAAACCAAATACCTCTGTGTCTGCTCCATAGCAATCAATTGCTTTCATGAACTGTTTAAGTATTCTAACTTCATCCTTTTGGGTTGCTTTCATGTTCTTTAGAACGAATAATAGATGAAGAGAGGTTCTATCAACAGCAGAGATTATTTCTTCTCCAGGAGCTATCTTGTAAGCAGGAACCACTTCTACTTTATAATTATTAATTACTCCTCTTATGTAGGGGTGCTCAGAATAGGCTTTCTCCCAGAAACAACCTTTGAAAACAGCTTGAGCAGTTGCAAGTCCTTCTTCAACAAACTCTTCTCTTTTCATGTCCTTTGGATATAAAATAAATATATCAAAATCTTTAGTTTCTGCAAGATTTGTTCCTTTTCCAAAGGAACCAGCAACAATTGCAGATAAATGTTTACCAGGCATTTTGCTAATCTTATTAATAATTGAATTAGCAAACTCCTCTTCTTCAGCAACTTGTTTGCTTGATGGTTTAATCTCTTTTAATATCTCTCTACGAGCTAGCTTGTAGTCTTCAAGCTTAGATTTATCTATATTTAATTGTGCCATAGTTATCTTATAAATATAGTAACATTAATAATATAAACCTAATCTAATTGATTATAATTATGATTAAAGATATACTTTATAAGGAACTTAGGAAGATTAAAGTAAAAGATAAAAGGATAGCAATACAGATTCCAGAGGGATTAAAGCAATACTCTAGAGAGATACTTGATTACTTCAAAGAAAACAATCCAATTCTTCTTGTTGATCCATGCTATGGTGCTTGTGATACTAGAGATGTGGAAGCAAAGAAATTGGGTGCAACTCTTTTAATTCATTTTGGGCACGAAGGAATGGGTAAGCAAGCAATTAGAACTATATATGTTCCTCTAAAGTATGAAATTAAGAATTCAGGAATTAAATATATTATTCAGGAAATTAAAAAACTAAACTTTAAAAAAATTAATCTAGTTACAACAACCCAATATCTTAATATGATACCAATAATTAAAAAAGAACTTCTAAAAAATAAAATTATTGTAAATAAAACAAGAGAAACACAGAGAGTTAAAGAACACATGGTTCTTGGGTGTGATGCATCAACGATCATTGATAGAACATCACCAATCATTTTTATTGGAGATGGAGCTTTCCACGTTAATAATCTTGCTTTTCTTTATTCTAATCAAAGAATATTCTCAATAAGCCCAATAGTTAGAGAAATTAAAGAAATTAGAATAAATGATGAATTCACAAGAAAAAGATATGCAATGATTGGAATTGCAAGAACAAAAACAAGATTTGGGATATTGGTATCAACCAAGAATGGACAGAACAGATTAAAGCTTGCTCAGGAGATTAAAAAATACTTAGAGAAACATAAAAAACAAGCATACATACTTGCTAGTGATTATATTAAAGAAGATTATCTTATTGGAATAGATGTTGAATGTTATATAAATACTGCTTGTCCAAGAATCACCTATGATGATAGTTCTTCATTTAGGAAATCGATTATTTCTGCAAGCGAAGCATTAACCTTGTTTGATAAAGAAAAAGAAATTAAGATTGATCAAATAAATTAATTATTCTGATCAATGTTTGCATCAAAGGCGTTGGTATCTAATTGTATGTTTGCATCGATTGGAGTATTACTATCAATTGAATTAGTGTCTAGTGTATTTGAATCATTCATTTTTATCTTGAAATCATTTATTGATTTTTCAATCTCTGCAATGTCCTTGAACAATAAACTGGTTGTAAGAACTACTGCTCTTTGAAGCTCATCCTTGGTTTTTGTTTGAATGTAAATATATCTTTCACCAAGATTAGCATTAACTAGAACTGTTGATTCCTTTAGAGTATCCTTTGGGAAATCAATGATTATTTCAGTTACTCCTGAATTTAATAGAGAATAGCACTCTTCTGGGGTTAGTTCTTTATTTTCATAGTAGTCTCCAAGATTTGATTGACAACTAATTGTTGCTCTTGTTTCATCCATAACATTAACTATGATTGTTACGTTCTTGTTCTCATAGGCAAGAACAGTTAATAGATAGGTTAATTGGGAAGTGATTTGACTTAAATTATTCATGTCCTCTGGAAGAACATCAAGAATAAGGTAGATGTTTTGATCTTTGGATATACTCTCCATTGCATCCACTAAATAAAAGTCTCCTGATCTAAAGGTTATTCCACTTTCCTTATCCACGAATCCATATTTGTTCTTTTGAATGAATGTGAACACAAGATAAGCAAGAACAAGAAGAATAATTATAATTACAACATAGATGAAAATGTTTTTTTTCATTTTTTTTTCTTTTGCATGTTGCTTTATTTCCTTTGCGGTCTGTATTTTCGCCTGTGAAATAATTTGTTCCATAATATCACTTCATTTATTTTAAGTTTAATTTTAGTTTTAATTCCTTAAGATTCTTAACTTCGTTGTTAGTTGTTTTAATCAATATATATTTTACACCCTTTCCCTTTAAAATTGTTTCAATATACTTAGTCTCCTCACAAAATAAGTTTTCTTCTATCTTTGCAGGCAAATAATTTCTTTCTTCATACCTTCTTCTTAATAACTTAAGATCGGTTTCTAGAAGAACAATTCTTTTGAACTTCATTAGATTACTCTTGGACATCTCTGGCCAGAGATGACCTTCAAAAATTAGATTTTCGTTCTTATGGGTTCTAATGAATTTACTAAATTCCTTATTTAGTTTTGTGATATCAACAATATATTCTTTTTCTTGATTATCCTTTTCTCCAAGCTTGTTTGCTAATGAAAAGGATTTATCATTTACAACTTTATAGGAATATTCCTTTCCAAGGATCTTAGACAAAGTTGTTTTTCCTGTTCCTGGATACCCTGTGATTAGCAAGTACATAATTAATTCATCAATTTATCTTAGTCTTACACTCTCAAGATTCTGAATGGACATTGTATTAATATGGAACTTCTTTTGAAGGAACTTACCAAATTCTGGACAAGAATCACCATGATTAACAAGTATGTCCTTTGGTTTTGGATGAAGAGTTGCTATGTAGTTTAATAGTTCCTGTCTATAGGCATGACCAGAGAATGCATCTGCAGTCTCAATTCTCATATTTACATTCAATGTTTTTGTTTTGTTATTGGAATCTGCTATTGGCATTGATTTTAGTCCTCTTTGTATCTTGTAACCCAATGAATTTCTTGCTTGGTAACCAACGAATGCAAGAGTGTTGTTTGGATTATCAGCAAGCTCATAGAAGTATCCGAGAGATGGACCACCAGTTAGCATTCCTGATGATGCAATTATAACTGCTCCCTTTGTGTTAATTACTGCTTCCCTATTATTTTCCACATTGTCAACGGTTTTGAATAACTTGGATTGGAAAGGTGAGTTGTTTTGTAAGATTCTTGTTTTTATGTTTTGTTTTAAATATTCTGGGTAGACAGTGTGTATTGCTGATGCTTCGCGTGTCATTCCATCAATGAATACGTTTTCTGTTTTTAGCTTACCATGTCTATAGAATTCTTCAAGAACAAGCATAACCTCCTGAGCACGACCAACAGAGAAAACAGGAATTAAAGTTATTCCACCCTTGTCTGTTGTTTCATTAATTAAATCAATTAAATCCTGTTCAGATTTCATTCTTGATGGCATAATAAGCTTACCACCATAGGTTGATTCAACAATTAGGGTTTCAAGACGAGGATAGCTAGCATCCATGTTATTGAAAAGTCTTGTAAATCCAAACTTAATGTCTCCTGAGTAAACTAAATTTAGTTTACCTTCACCTATGTGGAGATGAGCTGAGGCTGAACCAAGAATGTGTGCTGATGAATGGAAGGTTAATCTTATTCCAGGAGCTATGTCTGTTACTTCTCTAAAGTTTCTTGTAACACAATGTTTAATTGTTTCCTTAACATCCTCTTCATCATATAGTGGTTCTCTTCCACTCTTGACTGAAACATCAATTGCATCAAACAATAATAGAGCCATCAGGTCTCTTGTGGGCTCTGTACAATAAACTGGGCCCTTGTACCCTGCTTTAAACAAGTAGGGAAGGAAACCAGTGTGATCAATGTGTGCATGTGTAATAACAACAGCATCAAGCTCATCAAGTGGAAATCTTAGAACCCCAAGGAAAGGAGTTTCTTCCTGCCTATCAGCTTGATTAATTCCACAGTCCATAAGTATTTTTGTGTCCGGTGTTTCAAGTAGAATTGAACTTCTTCCAACTTCCTGGAAACCACCTAGCGCAGTAACTCTTACCCAATCCTTGTTGCTAACTGGGGGAGAATAGATTTTTTTTGCAACCTCTTTTAGGAAGTTTTTTCTTTCCTGACTATACTTTAATGTAAAACCTCTAACCTTTTTAAGAATTTCAGAAGGCTCTGTTGGAGCTCTTAGTATCTTTGGTATCCATTTTGTTTCTGTGATTATGTCCTTTGAAACCTGACCAAGCTTGCCTATTACAACCCCTGGCTTATGAGCTTCAATAACAACCTCAGAGAAAACAGGATCAAAGAAAAGAGATTTAACTCCAGCATCTTCTGGAATTAATTGCTTTATTTTTTGTAGAGCTTCAGCAGGATCCATGAGAACAGATTTCTCTGATCTTACGTTAATTCTTTTCTTGAAAGCTTCTGCGATTTCTCCAACAACACTTTTATTATCAAAATAGATTTCAGGTGTTGTTGTGTAGATTGCAATCTCACTTCCTTCTGCTTCAACCTTTGTATAGTTTACTTTTTTTTCATCAAGCATTAGCATGATTCTTTTTTTTATATCATCAAATATATCCATATTATTTTCACTTAAATTTTGTTTTATTAGTTACCACTGTAGCTATAACCTTTTATTTTATTGTTTACTTAATTAGTTTAGATAATTAACTTATTTTGTTAATTATCCAATTAGAAAAATTGTTTATTAAATTTATTCATATTTTACAACAGGGAGTTCTTCGATCTCGTTCTTTTTAATAACAACAACCTTAACCCCATCTCCGCCAGAAAAGATATCTCTCTTCTTTGCAGCATTAATTGCACTAACTGCAATCTTAATAGCTTCCTGTGTGCTTAGGTTTTCTTTATAGTTTGCATCAATGGTTGATAGTGCAAGTTCTGTTCCTGAACCTGATGCAGTATATTTCTTTTCTTCAATTATTCCACCAGCAAGATCAAGAGAATACATTGTAAACCCATCAGCGCTTCCTGCAAGAATGAATTGAGTATAGAAGGGCATCATCTTGTTTGAGTTTAGAATGTTTGATAAAAGAGTACCGCATGCTTTTGTGCTCATGCTTCTCTTGTGCTCAAGCTCATAGAGGTTTGCTTGGACCTTTAGATGTCTAACAAGAACAAGGGAATCTCCAACCCCACCAGCAATTGTCATTGCAATGTAGTTGTTTATCTTGTATATCTTTGTAACATCAGTGTTTGATGCAAGACTACCCATTGTTCCTTTCATGTCCGCAGCAAGAACTATTGCGTCCTTAGCAATTATTCCAACTGTGGTTGTTCCTGTTTTATAACTATCCAAAGCAATTCACCTTTTAGTTTATTTGTTTTCCTTTCTTAAAAAAGTTTGTGAGAATTTAATCTTATTTAATTTAGTTGAAGTAAGAACCATTTCTGCAAATAATTCTTTGAAGTAATCAAACTCCTTTGGTAATCCAATTGGAAGTTCAATCTCAATTAATTTTTCTGCATCTATTATTTGGTATTTTAGATGTTCTGGTTTCATGAAATAGAATACTTTTTGAACAATGATTGGTATTTTCTCATTATCTTCCTTATATATTTTATTTACTGTGATTGTGTATTCTAGGTTTCTACCAGCAAAGATTGGATTGAAATCAACCTTAACTCTTCCACCAGAAACAGAAATAACTTTTCCTGATTGGTTACCAATTGTTACCTGCATACCTGGTTCTGGTTTTATCTTATCTTCTTTAAAATCATTTAGAGGAACTATTTTTGTGTTGTTTGGATTTCTGTCTCCAAAAGCATCCTTTTTCAATAGAACAAAGGTATGTGTTTTTCCTGCTTCAACCTCTTTTATCTTGTCTTCAACAGCAGGAAGAAGTTCATTTGTTCCAAAAACAGCTCTAATTGGTTTATAATCTGCTTTTACATTAAGATCATTTTCCTTTGCAAACTTTTCAAAGGTTGTATCCAGTAGTTCCTTTGAATCATTATCTTTTAAAATTAAGTCAATCTCTATTATATCGCCTTTTGTTATCATTTTCTATCATTTCCTTTTTATTTAATTATAAACCTCTTAAACCTAAAGAGTAGATATAAAAGTTAAACTAGTATCATAAAATTAGAATTTTAATAATATATTTAGGAAACAAATAGCTTAAAAAGCTATCCCTAGACCTGAAAATACAAATAATTAGGGGTTATTTAGAGACGTATATCCTTTTTTGAAGAAGGTATTAGTGTTTTTCTATTCTTTTTCTGTTTGTTAGATCAAACCTATTCTCCTTTGAAACAACCTTCTTTTTAATTATTGATTCTAGCTCCTTTCTTGCATTTCCAGAAACTGTTCCACCATCATTTGCATCTTTCTTAAGATTTGGAAAATCCTTTGAATCTCTTTCTTTTGTTATTTCTTTTGTGCTTAGTTCTCCAAGCATTGTAAAAACAAGTTCCACATCAGTCATATTATCCCTTATATTTTGGTTTTTAAACCTAGGATCTAAGTTTTTTATTATTTTATGTTCTTTTGTGGTTACATCAAAAGTGGCTTTTGAGATTTCATCAGTTAATATCGCATAATCCTTACTTTTCTTAATTCCTCTTTTGTTCCATTCATCAGTTAAGTCTAATCTAATTATTGTTCCTCTTATTCTTTTTGCAATCCAGTCTTCTGAGTATCCTTTGATTTCATAATACCTTTTTGCTCTTGAATATAATAATTCAGGATTTTCAATCTCCTGTATTCTCTCATAACCTGTTTTTGCTAGCCATAATTTAAATGGTTCTGCTTTCTTAGATGGAATTGATTGAATAATTCTAAATAGGCCTTCTGTGTTTGAACAATCTGTTTCTCTTAATTTACCATCTTCTGCAAATAATTTCAACTGTACGATTTTATCGTACTGTTCAATGCCTCCCTCTTCCTTAATCTTGATTTTTAGATCTGACCAATACCTTCTTGGCTCTGAACTTTCAGTTAATGCACCAACCACATCAACAACTGAAAACCACCATTCTTCATTATACCATGTTCTTCTAATTCTTTTTGTTTCAAAAACAGCTATTGCATTTTCCTTATCTCTCACTTCACTCACCTCTCCATATATATTATGTTTTAGGAATGTATATCTTTTTTGGAGGGGGTGCGTGTCCAAGCAAATTAGGTTAAAACACATAAAAAACCATAATAATATATTAAGTTACATAAATATATATGTTATATGAATAATAATGAAATAATAGAGAAGATACTTGAAATTAATGAATATTCTTCTCTAAACCCAGTTCAGGAGAAGGCATCAAAGCACATTGGTGAAAGTTTAATTGTGTGTTCTCCAACAGCTTCTGGAAAAACAACTATTTTTGAACTATACTTACTTGATACAATCATAAATAGAAAGAAAAAAGTAGTTTACATCTCTCCTCTCAGGGCATTAACAAGTGAACATTATTTTGAAACTAGGAGAAAGTTCGCAAAGGAATTTGATTTAAAAATAGGATTATCAACAGGTGATCTTGATGAGTCTGTTAAGCACTTAGAGGGATATGATGTTCTTTTCCTAACCTATGAAAAGTTTGATTCAATTATTCGTCATTCTCCCACATGGTTATCAGAAGTTGGATTATTAACCATTGATGAGATTCACGAAATTGGATCTGATAGGGGATCAACCCTTGAGGTTCTTTTAACACAGGTGAAAATAAATTATCCAGATATTAAGATGCTGGGGTTATCAGCAACCATTGGAAACCCTAATGAGGTTGCTTCATGGTTATCAGCTAAACTAATAAGATCAGACTATAGGCCAGTTCCTCTTGAAGTGGGAGTGCTCTATGATAATAAGCTTTATTTTGGAGAGCAAGTAATCAAGCTTGAGAACATTAAGAAGGATCATTCTCTTAATGGAATAATTAAAGATACATTAATTAAACAGAAACAAATAATTGTTTTTTGTAATTCAAGAAAAAGCACAATATCCTTATCAGAAAAATATTCAAGAGAGGTTTATTCTTTATTAAAGAATGAAGAAAAAGAAAAATTAAAAATGGTTTCAAGAAACGCGCTCTCTGCTCTCGAATCACCAACCAAGCAATGCTCTCTTCTTTCAAATGTTCTATCTTTTGGGGTTTGCTTTCATCATGCAGGACTTGTTTCAAAGCAAAGGCACCTAATTGAAGATGAATTTAAGAAAGGAAATATTAAAATTATATTTGCAACCCCTACTCTTGCTGCTGGAATAAATCTTCCTGCTTTTAGGGTTGTTATTAATTCAATCTATAGATTTAACTTAACTGGATCTGCACCTTTAGCTGTTAATGAGATTATGCAAATGGTTGGAAGAGCAGGCAGACCAAGATATGATAAATCTGGGGAAGCATTAATTGTTGCAACAAAGGAAACGGACATAAATAAAATCTATGGATCATATATTAACGCAGAACCAACTAACATTGATTCACAATTATCTAAAATAAACAAACTAAGAGCACAATTGTTATCAATAATTATTACAAACAATATAGAAAGCATAGATGATATTAATAAATTTATTTCAAAAACATTTTATTATAAGATATTTGGATCAACAAGCGAGATTAAGGAAAACATTAGAGATATAGTTAATGAATTTATTGAATATGGGTTTGTTGAAAAAAAAGAAAAAAACAAAATCAGAATAACTGATCTTGGAAAAAAAGTATCTTTGCTTTATCTTGATCCAACCTCTGCTCATAGAATCATTGAGGATCTTGAAATTAAACAGGAAAAGCTTGAAAAGATAAATGATTTATCTCTATTGTTAACTCTTCTTAACACAACTGAGCTCTCTCCCTATCTTAATTACAAGGATGATAAGGAGGATAATTTGTTTACAATGTTTGAAGAACTAAAGCAAACAATCTTTTTTGATTATGAAGATATTTACCTTCTTTCAAAGCTTTATGAAGCAAAGATGTTAAAGGATTGGATAAATGAAGTTTCTGAGGATAAGATAATTGATGAATACAACACATCTCCTGGACAAATAAGAGACATATTAACAAGAAGTGAATGGATTATTCATTGTATATTGGAGTTGTGCAAGTTTACTGGAAAGAATATTCATTTATTTAAGATGTTTAAAGATTTGAAATTAAGATTAAAGTATGGAATCTCACAGGAATTAGTTTCTCTAGTAGAATTAAAAAATATTGGAAGAGTAAGAGCAAGAGCATTATTTTCAAGAGGAATGAAAACATCAAATGATATTAGAAAGGATCCAGATAAGTTCATATCAATTGTTGGAAGACCAGGTCTTATTACACTCGAAGAACTAAAGATAGAATACAGGAAAGAAGTGAAAGAACAAAAAGAAGAAGTTGTTTCAAAACCAATTGAAAAAAAAAAAGATAAAAAAGAAGAAAGCTATAAAAAACAAACTTCTCTTAAAGATTATTAGGAAAAGAATATTGCAGCTATAGTCTAGTGGTTAGGATGTAAGCTTCCCAAGCTTGAGACCCGAGTTCGAATCTCGGTAGCTGCACGTTGTGTTTAGAATCAATGGTAATTATCATGGAACTTGGAAAAACATTATATGTTACGACCAGACAGGAATGGCGAGCATGGCTTGCAAAAAACCATAACAAGAAAAATGAACTTTGGTTGGTGTACTATAGAAAATCTTCTGGTAAATCACGAATTCCATATAATGTTGCTGTAGAAGAAGCACTCTGTTATGGTTGGATTGATAGTATAATTAAAAAAGTTGATGAAAACTCGTTTGCACAGAGATTCACTCCAAGGAAACCAACAAGTCAACTTTCTGAACTAAACAAAGAAAGGATTAAAAGGCTAATTAAACAAAATCAAATGACACCCATGGGATTAAAAGCAATACAGCACGCATTTAATCCAAAAAAAGAAAAAAAGTTTATTGTTCCAAAACAAATACTTGCAGAAATAAAAAAAGAACCAGATGCATGGAAAAACTTTCAAAAAATGCCTCTCTGGTATAAAAAAATAAGAATAAGCTATATTGGATCTAGTGAACAGCAAGAAAAGAAAATATTTGAAAAAAGACTAAATTACTTTATAAAAATGACAGGAAAAAATAAAAGATTTGGTTTCTTAAAAGACTAAAAATAAATCAATTACAATCTTTTTATAAATATTTTTTCTGTTAATATTTTGCTATCAAATTGATGTTCAAATTGAAATCCTCTTTTTTTAAAAGCTACTTTGACTTCATCATAAAACTTATTTAATTTTTTTCTAAAAATGATTGTTCGAAGATAATCAAATGGTTCAGTTAAAGTTAAGTCGGTTTTTGTAAATGTAATAAAAGCGCAACCTTCTTTGTTTAATGAATATGCGGTTTTTAAAAGCACATTTTTTTTAAGTTCATCTAGTGTATACTGAAAACCACCATATGTTGAAAAAATAAGGTCTTGCTTTTTATCAGGAACAATACTTTTTGTTCCATTTTCATATTTCATTCTTTCAATTGGATTAACAATAATATGATCAATGTTTTTTGTTGAAGATAACTTCGTATCACTTGGATCAATAGTAATTCCAGTGGTTTCAACAATGTATTTGGATTGCAATTCTTTTTTTATTTCCTGTAGAAATTTACCTTCCCCAAGCCCTTCATCCATGATACGTAGTTTTTTGTGTTTAAAATTAGCATTTATGAATTCAATTAAATTTTTTTCTTTAAATAAGGATTTAAATATATAATTATATTCTTGCAATCCCTTGTTCTTATTCCATTTAAGTGGTTTAAACCCATCACCAGGAATATATCTTTTTCTAATCTTTGCATTGTATTTTACATATTTTTTTCTAATTTCTTGTGTACGTAATTTTTTATAGATTTCTCTAACTTGTAATTCTGCCATCCCTCCCTTAGGAATTTTTTTAATAAGCACCATACACTATCAACCTATATATATTACGTTATCTAATGATTTAAAAACAAATCTTTCTAATTGAATTAATTTAAATTATATATTTTCACAACTTAAAAAAGAAAATAGATTAACCTATTTTCTTAGTTTTGAAGCAAATCTTGCCCTAGCCTTTTTTTCTGAGAGCTTGTTAGCTTTCTCAGTTAATGAGGCCATCTTAATGGTTACCCACACAGCAATCACGGTTACAAGCACAGCATAAAAGATCATTGCAAATAAACCACTTGCGGCTCCAAATACTCTTTTGAATATTTCTTGTATGGCTGTGTTCCATGCAAGTGCAGCAACCAATCCAAACGCAGCAATAATTAATGCGTTTAATTTTTCTAAAACTTCTTTATTCATGTTTACCTATCTCCTTTTATTAAATTTAATTTATCCAATGTTTTCCTGCTTGATTAATTCTCTTAGAAGAACAGTAGCATAGTTTCCTTTTGATAATGTAAATGAAATTATAAGTTTTTTATATCCTTCTTCTAGATGTCTCTCATCATCACCTATTTCAATTAGCTTTAATTGGTGGGCTTCTGTTTTAATATCCCGGTATTCTCCTTTGCTTGAGAGAACTGAATAATCTCGATTATAAAAATCATCAAACATTATTCCTTCTTTTGTGAGAAGCTCTTTTTCTAGTTCTCCTGCAAGACCTTCTGAAAAGGTTGATTGAAATCCAAACAAAGGTAATTGAACAGAACCATTTACTATCCTATCTCCATCAATTGGATTAAGCCCATATCCTCTATCTAATCTCATGTTTATTAGTTCATTGAAAAGATAGGATTGATAGGCATGTATGAAAAGATATTGAACTGCTTTTGGAAGAACCTGGATTGCTCCTAAATAATCATCAGGGTTCTTTGCTAAATGATTAAGCATTGCTGATTCATAACCAAAGGATGCAGGAAAGGATGATGCATGGTGGCCGAAATCAAGATCTTCCTTGAGAGCAGATCTTGCTGCCTTGATATCTTCGGTTTCAAAATCATTTGTTTCTGTTAAATATAAGATGATTCCTTCTTTGAATTTGCTTTTCATGAAAAGCTTGCCTACTCTGTGAGTTATTTCTCTTGTTCCTCCAAACCTTTGTTCTCCAAAATAATTAATTAATCCATTTTTTTGGATTTGGGAGATGCATTCTTCTGTGATTGTTCTTATTTCTTCTTCAGCTAAATTTTTAATTTGTCTAATTGTAACAACAAATTTATTTTCCTTTAAATCTCCAATATCTATTCTTTTTTTGGACCAGGTTGGATCATAAACCTTAATTGTTTTAAAATAGAATTTTTTTAAACGTTCAAGACTTGGTTCAAAGATGGATATTCTTTGACTAGTTAATGCTCTCTTGTCCTTCAACCCAGCATAGCCAATTCTTTTCTTACTTGTGTGAAGAAATCTTGACATTTGAGAAATAGCAACAGTTGTTGCAAGATTATTTTTTTCTAAAGTTAGATGAAGATAGTCTTCTTTATCTTGCTTTTCTGAAAAAACCTTATCCCAATCAAGCTCTGGGAGAAGTTTATCAGGAAGATATTTAACTTCAGTTATATAGTTTTCTCCAATTTCAGAAACAATAAAGTCTTCAGATATTTCTTTTATTCTTCCATTGATTGGAGAAGTGGTTGTTATGTATTTAAATTCCATGAGTTATCGATTCTTTTAGTTTATACTTTATATCTTAGAAAAGCACCTAGTCCACCAAATGTTTCAAAGAATTGCTTTCCTTCTGGAGATTCAATTGAAATTAGTTCAACCTTAGTGCTTGTTTCTTCTGCAATCTCAACAAAGTAATCAAAGATATCTAGTTCTTCAATTAATTCTGAATCCTTGCCACAGGAGGAACAAACAATTGTTTCTTTCTTTTCTTCTTTTTCTGGATCTCTAATTATTTTATAATCAATATTGTTACACGAATTGCACTTGTACTTGTTTGCCATCCAGGTTATTCCTTCGGAGAGGAGGATGCTATCCACTTGTCCAAGATTTAATGCATTCATTACCTCTCTATAACCATAGGTCGCAAGTTCATTCTTAGCAACCTTTTCAACAAACTTATTAACAAGTGCTCTTTCCTTCATTACTCCTACTTCTTTTAGAATATCTCCAGATTTATCAAGTATTTCTTTTATTCCTGATTCATCTGTGTAGGATGTGTCTATTGTTCCAAGAACCTTATCTCTTAGTCTATGATCAAGATCTCCTGCTTCTAAAAACCAATTTTTAGAATGCCCTGGTCCACCAACCACGATACCCTTAAGCTTTTCAATACCAACAAAGGTTGCATTTACTTTTTCTCCAACTCTTTTGTAAAAGTCCTCTTCAGCTTTTTCTCTAAGACGCTCGAAACGATGTGATGAATTATGAACAACAAGCCCATTCGCAATAAAATTTTTATTTTTTACTGTGATGTCAACCATAGAGGTTGATGTTTGTTTTTGTATATGTATTTTACTTATTTTAACAGGAATTACTGGGTAATCCATTATCTTTTTTAGATCTATATATAATTTTTTATCTTTGATTTTCTTTAAGATTGAACTTTCAAAGGTTGCTTTACCCATCATTCTTTTGTTATTAAAGAAAGCACTAACTTTTGGGAATAATTGAAGATTATATCCTTTTGTTTCAATTAATTTTCTAATAAAACTACCAGACATAATTATTTGTCTTGATCGTTCCATATTTGATTTTTTAGTGATTACTTTGTCAAGTATTATTTGTTTTTTCTTAGATGTAAATCCAATTTTTTTCTTAAATAATTGCAATGATGCTTTTTCAGTAATTGATATTGTAAATCTATGATTATCCGTGTATGGGTTCATATAATTATCATATTCAACGAGTGATGAAATTATTGAAAATCTTAATAGAACTAATTGTATTTGCTGAGCCAATCTCTTGTTATTTATTCCAAAACCAACTCCTCTATCAAGATTAACATATCCTTCCGCATCAAATAATCCTTTTAAGAAGCTTGCAAGAATACTGTTTGGAGAACACAATATTTGTTTTGGAATTAATGTATCTCTTGCTTTCTTTAGCTCAGGGAATTCTTCTTTAATTAATCTTACAAGAGGCCTGCTTGTAAATCTTAATTGATGATAATTTTTTGTCTCTCTGAATCTATAACTTGAATTTACTGAAAAATAAGAATCATATTTCTTTTTATATGCCAAAGCAACATCTTTATTCTGTTCAGAGAAGGAGATTCTATCCTCTTCAAAGTTTCCATCTCCAGCAAAATACCCCATAAACTGAGCAAACACTATATCTATTTTGGTTGGAAGCTTAATATTTGTATAAATTGTATTTATAGTGTATTTTTTTAAAAATGTAGAATAGTTTATTTTTAATTTATTACAAATATTTTTTAAAAATTCTCTATTTATATTTACTTTTCCAATCTCAACACCTGAAATTGCAGTTTGGGTAACTCCTAAACTTTTTGCAAGTTCTTTTTGAAATAGCTTTCTTTTTTCTCTTTCTTTTTTTAATAAACTTTTTCCTTCTTTTGTGATTGTAAATGAATTATAATATTTTTTTGAATCAATTACTTGAATAGTTCCTTTAACATCTATTTTTTCAGGCATTAATAAAGTATCTCCTTCTTTAAGATCTTCTGCTGTCTTTTCAATAACTTCAGTTCCTGTATGAACGAAGAAGAGATGATCTTTGCTGGATTGGATTTCAAGTCTTGGTTCCTTTGTTATAATTGTATAAATTTTGTTCTTCTTTACATCCCATTTGTTTGAAACTACAGAATCAAATAGATTATAATTATTAAAATTTATGGATTTAACATCTTGATTCTTGGATAGTTCTTTAATGTCAATTATGTTTCCATCAGCTAATTGAACAAATGCGTCTTTTAAACATTGACCTCCAGCACGTGATTTACCTGGAACAGCAGATGTTTCATTACTTATAATTTGAATTGCTTTCCCTCTAAGAATAGCAAGGGTTGCTTCTCTCTTATCAACAGCAATAAAACCATAAACTTCGTCTGTTTCAGCCATCTCTTCTAGTGGAGTTGTATGAAAAGAAGAATCACACCAATAAAGCTTGGTTGTTAATCTCTTTGGTGGAATAATTTCAAGAAGAGTAACATCTGATTTGGATGGATTAGTTGAAACGTCTCCTGAAAAAAGAACTAATCCATTTTCTGGAAGCTTGAAATCTATTTGTCTTAGATAATTAATTATTCTTTTTAGAGCTGCTTGAACATTTTTTCTAGTCTGAGAGCTCTTTATGTTTGATGATTGACTTTGCTCATCAGTTAATTGCTTAGTAACTGTGCTTCTATCAGCATCAGGAGGAAGGTACACACTTATTAATTGGGTTCCTGTTCCTTTAAACTTCTTAATTGCTTTTAATTTCTTTTTTAATAATAATAAATTTGTTTCATCCATAAATATACCTAGTTTATCTATATAATATCTGTTACGATATATAGAAATAGCTATCCATTAATAACTTCAGTTATATAAAATACTGACTTAACTTGATCATTTCTATAATCATAGGTTATTCTCAGAGAAGGATAGATAATCACATAATAATCAGAGTTGTTTATTTTGTTAACAAATGGATCTCCGATCATGTATGGCTTGTAGCTTGAAATAACCACAATTTCGTTATTTAATAGTTTTTGTATAACCTGTTCGTCCGTTGGTGCTTGATCTCCAATTCCAGAGATTCCTAAAAATAAAGAATAAACAAATAATATAATTATAAGTATAACTAGGAAAATCTTAATCCTTGAAATAGAAGATAATTTACTTAATCTTTTTGAACTTCTTGGATGATTAATTATTACTTCAGTTTTTGATTTTTGGTTTTTACTTACAACCTTCTTTTTTGTAATTTTCTTTTTCAAGTTATTTCACTCCAGACAATTATCATAATCTTGACACAATGATGCTTCCTGATAGGGGAAGACAATTGTTAGTTTGTTTTTGATTTTGTTAACTGAATACTTTGGAACAAACTTGCCCTCAGATTTATAGAAGATACAAGCAAGATCAATTGTTTTTATTGTTTTTTTAATTAATTTTATTTTTTTTGCAACTTCTTCTCCTCTGTTTTCTTCAAAAACATCATCAACCAGAAGAACATCTCCTTTTAGATCAAAGAGACAAGTAATTGCTTTATCAATAACATACTTATTGTTTATTAGTTTTGCAGAAATTACTCCAAGAGGAACATCTAATATGCCTGATAGAATTCTTCCAAGCAATAGTCCACCACGAGAGATACAAATAACAGCACAGTATTTCTTATTTGAACTAATTACTTTTTTTCCAAGCTCAAGACTTAGAGATTCAAACTCATTCCAAGATGTATAATACATATGCCCTATAACCTCTATATATAATATGGACAAAAGTTATAAAAAGAGTGATATAAACCTCTAATCTTTAAACTTTAAAAAGTTAGTTTTAAAAATGCAACTTACTTTTATATATCTACAAAGTTATAATTAAAATCTCAAGGAGAAGATGAGTTATGCCAAAACCATTAAAAATTGCTATAAAGAAATTATTTGGAAAATCATTAACCTTTAGAGAAAAATGTGAAGGACTTGGAATTGAGAGGAATGGATACCTAAAAAAAATCACTCTCAATAAAAAAGACAAAACTAATAAGCATGATTTTCAATTAACATTATTAGAAAAAAGAAAGTTCATGGTTAGAAGAGGACTTCAGAAAGCAGAAAAAAAATTAAAATTAGCAACTGAAATAATAAATAAACTAGAAAGTAAAGTTAGGAATCTGGGTTCAGCAATCTCTATTAAAGGAGATATAGATGTATTCGCACTCCGTCAAGTAGCAAAATACACTCCAACTCATTGGGAATACAGGAAAGTAGCAGTTGATGCAAGAAATTATGCAAAAATTAATTTCATAGAGGTTTACCAAGAATATATTAAAAAACACAAAAAGAAACTGGATGATATTAGTAAAACTGATGTGCTAAATATATTACGTGAAGCTGGCAAAAAAAGAGAAAAAGTGCTTATTTATGGAGACAGAGTAATCGTTAATCTTCTAGGGCAAAAAAGTACAAAAAGAAAAATAGCTGGATTATAGGAAAGATTCAATATCTTTCTTTTCTTCTTCTTTTTTAGTCTCATAGCTCCTTGCTAAACCAGTTAATGTAACATCAAGAATTGAATCCTGGGATCTCTTCTTTCGTACTTTAAAGAAAACAGGATAGTTGCTTGCTTCTCCAACAACTAGTGCTTCACCAACTCTAAGGGAAGTTATCATTTCTATTGATTTTGAATCAAGACCCTCACTTGATTCTCCAATATGCTTAAGATCGTAAGGGTTTGTAACTCTTAGAATTATATGTGTATTTGCTTGAGAAAGAACAGTTGTTGAAAGCCTAACTGGTCTTTGAGAAATTAAACATAGACAAGCACCAAACTTTCTACCCTCTCTTGCTATTGTTTCAAGTATATTTTTTGCTAATGCTCTATCCTTTTGTGCCATCTCTGGAGCAAACTGATGGGCTTCCTCAACAATCAGAAGGAAGGGAGGAACTCTCTCCTTATTTACTCTTCCATGGAAGAGCTTGTGAGCAAAATAATAGAGAATTAATTGTTTCTTTTTTTGATTAATCTCGTTTGATAAATCTAAAATTGTTAGCTTACCTGGATGAATCACATCATAGACGCTTGGAGAATCAACCTTTCCAAATAAACGAAGTTCAGATAACTCATACAATGCATTGATTAGTGGTTTTGAAATTGTATCCTTAATTTCTGATGATTCAATCTCTCTAATTATGTCTTTTAAATCAAAAGGACCAGCACCGTGTTTTTTGTCTTCATTTAATTTCTTTATTGCAATTGAAAGTTCTCTTTTTTGAGCAGCAGAAAGAATTGTTAAAAGATTGGAAAGGAAATGATCTGATAAACCAGTAACACCAATTTTAATATCATTTGATTTTATTTTAATGGTCTTTGTTGAATAGTCTTTCTTTTCTTTATCTTTTGTTGGTTCAGAGAAATTAGAATATTCTCCATGAGTATCAACAAGCACTACTGCTATTCTTCCTTTGTCTTCTGCTCTATCAAGAAGCTCCTCAAGGATTACACTTGTTAAATAACTTTTACCTGCACCTGATTGAGCAAGGATAGCTAAATGCTTTTGAAGAAGGCGATCAAGATCAAAGGTAACCTGAAGAGATGGATTTTCTATTTCTCCTAGATTAAGTCCATCCTCTTTGAAATGAAGAAACTTTGAAAGAACATCCTTGTCGCAAACCTCAACCTTATCTCCTGGAGAAACAGGAAGAGTTGATCTTGCAAATCTATTTTCTATTGTTAGGACACCAAGAGGTTTAATAATACCCTCTAGAAATTCCCATTCATTTGCTGGGAATTGTTCAAAAATATTTATGTTATTTAGTTCAAATTCTTTTATTGATTCATTGTTTTCAAAATATCTATTTCTTTTAAGAACATCAACAACTAATCCAATTAACTTACCTTGAGAATAATTTATTTGAACGTATTGTCCCTTATGAACTAGTTTATTTATGCAAACAAAACTTATCTTAGAAGTGGATGGAGAATCATCTGTTGATATCACAATTCCAAATTCATTTTCTTGCATAATTAATTACCTATTTATTATATATGTGCTAATTGTTTTTTAACCATTTGATTAAACCTAAGCTTTTGTTTTTTTAATTTTTGTTGAACCTTTCGTTTTTCTGTTTTTGGTAGGATTGCTTTTTCAAAACCAACTGCATTCTGAATATTTAATTTGCTTTTATAATCTATGGTTCTTCTTTTAATTGTGTGAATCTTTGAATGGATACCAAATGATGCTAGCCTATTTTGTATTGCTGTTGCCCAGGTGGACACACAAAGTTTTCTGTATTCCCCAAAAGCAAGAATGCGAACGTCCTTGCTTAACTTATTAATAAATGTTTTTGTCATAAACTTTGGAGTACCAATGACATCAGGATTTCCATTGGCGTGTGGGTTATAATTACTATAGACCACCCTGTTTTTTAAATTTCTATTAGTGAACTCTGTGAATTTTGAAAGAATTTGTTTTTGTAATTTCAGAGTTTTATAAAATTCTTTTTTTAGTTCAGAATATTTTTCAAAACTCATCTTGTGTTCATATCTATCATAGACCCCAATTTGGGGAGTGAAAATAATTAGAAGTGATGCTTCTTCTTTTGAAATTTTATTTATTTGATCTCCATATATTCCAATAATTTTTTTAAATTCATTTGTTGTGGGCTTGTGCTTTGAATTTAGTTTTTCAATAATTGGATTATCAATTAGATTATCTGTGACCTGCTTATAAAAACCTTGCATAAGAAAAAGATCATATAATGGGTGAACTAACAAATATATTTTATTATATTTTTCAACCATGTTCTGCTACTCCTAATCCTATCTTATATAATTATTTCTCGCAGGTGAATCACTCTTAGGTGGATTGTTCATTTTTTCAATATCTTTTGAAATTTTTGAAAATGATTCTTCTATTTTTTTTGCACTATCGAGTATGGACTTAAGATCTAGCTTAAGCTCAGAAAATAATTTAAGAGTTATCTCAAGTATTTCTTTTGCTGATGCTGGATCCCCATAGGTAAGCTTGCTATCGGTTTCACCCATTAAACAAACACCAGATATTTTATAGTTTTTATAGGCAATTCCTGGGAGAAGTCCTGCTACTCCAGAAATTAGAGTATCCTTATTGTTTTTATCAAAATAAATATTAGTTAACTTCTTTTTTTCTAAGTCTGTTCTTGTTTTTTCATCAGAGGTGACACAGGCAACTCTTGGTTTTGTTTTCATTCTCTGGTCCCCAATATTTAATCCTGCAAAAGTATATATTTCTTTTATTCCTGATTTTTTTGCAAAAGCAGCTATACTCTCAGAAAACTCATAGTGATCTTGAGAGTTTGGAACATTACCTAGTGCTGGTTGAACAGGTCCAACAAGGAAAAGATAATCTCTTTTTTTGCTTGAATAAACGTATAATTCATCGTGAATAATTTCAAGAACAGAATTCTTTGCATGAACAGCAGGAGGAAATGAATCTGAATAAACTTTAGCCAGGAGAATTGGTTTTGGTTTAAGCTCACTAACTAAATAATCAACAGCAATTTTGCCCACAAGGCCAATGCCAGGAAGGCCAGCTATAAGAACTGGGTTTTTTAATTTTTTTTTCAAGATTATATCTATGGTTGTACTCATTTGAATCAATTCCTCTAGTTAATTTAATCAGTATTATTTTTAATAATTTCTACACTTTCTCCTTTCAAGAATTTAGTTATGTCCTTTGAAATTAGGTCAAAGTCTTTTGATGCGATCTTATAATCTTTTGCAATCACAATTATGGAATAACGCCCTGGTCCAACGTAGTTGAACTTTGAGTTAGGGTAATCCTTTTGTAATTTAAGTAGTGCTTTTCTAATTATTTCAATTCCATTTGGTTCACTTGATGATACCTTTATTGTTCCGGTTATTATCTTGTCTTTAACAGTTATGTTTTTCGATAATAAATTGAACAATGTTTGTCTATATTTTTCTTCAATACCTGGATAGTAATCTTTACCATATTTTAATAAATTAATAAAACCTTTATAGAGACTAGATTCTTTCTCTAGAATTGGGTCCCCTATCTTTTGCCAAACATCTTCAGAAGTTAATTCTAGTTCCTTTGCAATTACTTCCATTAGGCTTTGAGCTCTTAAAAACAATCTATAGTCAGATATTTTTCTTTTTTCATCAGCAGATGTCACTCTACTAAAAGAAAGATCAACGTGCTTTTTTTCTTCATCAACCTTTAGAACCTTTGCAGCTCTAATCTGTCCAACCTTAACATGATTATGAATGTTTTTAATCCAGGTTGATGAGACTTGAGATATGTGAATAAATCCTTCAATATCATCAAATTCTAAAATATTTGCAAAAACTCCAAAATCAGTTATTTTTGTAATCTTACACACAACTACATCATTTAATTTAGGGTATTCCATTTTTTTTTCAACTCATTTATATTCAATTATTATAAAAAGAAAATTCTTTTGTATTATATATAATATATACAAACTGTTTTTAATGTATATCTTTCCTAGAAATATATGGTTATTTGATTAAATAAAGAGCAAGCTTGTTTAAATAACAGGAATAAAGTAGAGACGAGTTTAATCTACTTTCTCAATTATTTCCTTTGTTTCTAGGATTTTAAAAATATCCTCAGGGATTTCCACTAGCTGATTGATTTCAAAAGGCCCATATTCCTTCATATCCCCACCAATGAATGCAGGAATGTCCTGTAGAAATTTTACCTTAACCTGTGTTGTTGTGTCTGTGTTCTGTGGCTTTTTTGAAACTCCAAAAATTGTGTTTGTTTGCTCGTTTTGCTTATCAATGAGCTTTAGAATTCCTTTTGCGAAATCAATCTCAAAATCCACTAATCCCTCATCAGCAAAATCATTTGTTCTGCTGTACATTAAACAACTATTCATTATTTTTTTAATTCTTATTTCTCTTATTTTCTCAGTTATTCTTTTTAGGTTTTCAAATCTTTTCAAAGTATTTGTAGAAAAAGAATCTTCAATGGATGAAATATATTTATGTCTCTCGTCTGTTAGGAATTTTTTTAATCCCTTATAAAAAGAGGAATCTAATTTTGATAACCTGGGGGACTTGGTTTCAAGCCTATATATTTTTTGTAATTCATCATAGTCAACCTTGTAATTATCACTCAAATGTTCCCACCCCTTTTAATATAAAATAAATACAAATATGTTCTTCAAGCTCTTTTATTTCACCAATCTCATATGGTCCATAGGTTTTATTTAATAATTTAAATTTTGGAATTGGTTTTAAGATTTTAATTGTTTTTTTAATATCGGACTTAAAGACAATGGGATCTTTAAATGGATCAAATCCTTTAAGTTCTTCTTCATCTTTAATTGATTTCGCTAAAAAACCAGTTCCTCCATGAATTGTATCAGGCACTCTTACAATCTTGTAGATGTCCTGAGCAACCGAAGGATCTATCTTAAGTTTTATGTTTTCTATTGCTTGATATAGAAAATTACTCCAAAATTTATCCTGTGAGGTAAAATCACTCCACAGTATACTATTATGATACATCTTATTTAAAATGACTTCCTTATTTTCATATATAAGCTTTGCTTTTTGAGAAGTTATGTTTAATTTACTTTTAAGTTCCTTTTCATTTGAATCCCTAATAATTGTTATTAGATAATTAAGTATTTTCTTCCCCCAGCCCTTTGCTTTATCAGGAGAAGGGATGGACCACTGCTTTTTATCAATTGTAAACCCTAGCTTTTCAAGATTAATATCATTACCAAGTATATAATGCATCATAATTGCTCTTGATGCTTTTGATAGAGGAATTATCTTTGGATCTGTTATTCTCACATGATAACCCTTGGATCCTGAAAAAGAGATGATAAAGTAATTAGGATCTAAGGAAAAATCTTCAACCAGCATATCAATTAGCTTTAATGTTTCCTCTTTTGCTTTACCTAGGCATTTTTCACATGTCCATTCAATAACCTCCACAGGGGAACCACATTCTGTGCACTTATCAAGGTGACCATAGCCTGTTTTGTTACAGACTTCGTTCTTACACACCCATGTATCATGTTCGTTTTTACAGGGGAGATCGAAATCATCAGCATCAAATTCATAGACTATGTCTGCTCCTGTCCATTCCTTAGCTTCCATTGGTCTTTTTTCTGGATATTTAAAATAACCAACAGAATAGGAGATGTGAAAAGGAACATTCGCTTTAAGATAGAAATTAAAATCAGTAATCGAATTGAAAAAAAGATGACGAGCGCTTATCTTCTTTCCAAAATCTCCAATTCCAAACTCTCTTGCTTCTGGACTAACTACAGAGGACACCCTATTATTAAGATAATAGTTTTTGAACTTGTTTCTAACATAATTAACTGCATAGGAGTTAAAATAAGTTGAATCAGAGCTGGACATACATAATATATAGAAAGAAAGAATTAAAAAGAAGAAGTTTATTGCTCTCTAATCTCTGAAATCCCATCATTTTCCTTATCTCTTTCTATTATGTATTTATGAGAATTTATGGTTTCAAGTAGCTTTGTGTCATGGGTTATGATTATTGTTTGAGATATATATTGTGGAATGTCCTCTTCAAGAACCAGGGATAGCATTTCAACTGCTTTTGTGTCTAGATTATGGGTTGGTTCATCAAGTATTAATAATCCAAGATTCTTGGTTAGGATTAATGCGATTGCTATTCTTATGGATAGAGCTGCACAGGCTCTCTCTCCTCCGCTTAGGAATCCTTCAACCTTGATCCAGTCTTTTGTTTTTGTTTGGACCTCAAGAATATAATCATTATCTGATTTTAGTCTAGCAGATAAATAGTCCTTGTATGGATAAACCTTTGGCCAGATAATTGAAAGAGCATCATTTATGTTATCAATTAGAACTTTTCTTAATTGATGTTGACTTACTTCAATTGATTTAATAAAGTTTGAGATATCCTGCTTTTTAATTAAATAATTTTCTTTTTTAATTTCCTGTTCTTTTCTTTGGGCTTCAAGTTTTTGGAAATTTGTGATTTGTTTTTCTAGATTATCCAATAAAGAAGTACTTGAATTTATTCTCTCTGTTATTGATTTGATTGTGCTTTCTAGATTTATGAAACTAGAATTTATTTTTATATATTCATCTTCCTGATACCCAATTGATTTTTGCTTGATATCAAGAATAGAACTTTCCTTTAGAAGTTTGTCTTTTTCTTCTTTCTTTTCAATAATGGTTATAAAAAGAGAAATTTGGTTTAAGCTAGTTGTTATTTTTTGAAGAGATGAATCATCATCTTTAATTGCAGTTATTGATGTGGTTAATTTCAATATTTCTGATTGTATTTCCTCTTTTCTTTTATTATTCTGAGAAATGGTTGTTTCTAATTGTTTAATCTTGAGTTCATTTTCTTTTTGTTTGGTAATTAACTTATCCTGCTGGTCTTCTTCCTGCTTTAGCTTATCTATTTCTTTAGCTATTGATTCAAGATTTTGTTTTTGAGTAACCAACAGCCCTTCTTTATTAATCAATTTGTTTTGAATATCCTCTTCAGATAATTGAGAATCACATATGGGGCATTTTGAAAAACCTTTCTTAAGTTCCGCTATAGATTTATCTAGTTCGGAAATAGATGAAAGAATAACTATTTTATCTTGCTTTTGTTTAGAAAGATTATCCTCTAGATTTTTTTTATAAGTGAGAAGGTCGTGGAGAGGGGTTGGTGATTGCTTTTTAGTGTCCAAGAAATATAATTGTTTTTCTTTCAAATCCAAATCTAAACGATTAAGTTCATGTTCATAGGAAGCTCGTTCACTTGTTAGTTTTATTTTTTTATTAATATCTTCTTTTACTCTTTCAAAATCTTTATTTAAATTCACTTTTTCTTTTTCAACACCCTCTAAAGTGTTTGTAGAATAATTCTCATCCAATTTATTTTTAGTTAGGTAATTATCAATATCTTCGAGTTTAGCTTTTTTAAAGATTAATTCTTTTACACAGGAATCATTATCTTGTTTTTTCTTTTTTTGAATTGCAAGTTCAGAAACTATATTACTCTCTTTATCTTTTTCAAGAATTAATTCTTTTTTTAATTTATCCAATGTATCTATTACTTCCTTCTTTTGAGCGAACTTTGTTTCTAAATCAAATGAAAGTATTTGGGAATTAATTTGAGAAATTAATTGGGTTATGGTATTTGTTTCATTATCAATTAACCTATCTAGAGCTCTCGCTCCATCTTTGATTGTATCAAGCTTTAGTATTCCAAATAAATCATCAAACTTTTCTTTTCTCTTGCTTGGTTGAATTTTCAAAAAGTAATCTAGTTCATTTTGTTCAGAATAAACAATCTTAGTGAATAATTCATAATCAACCCCAAGCAACTCTTCAATCTTAGAGGTTACATCTGTTTGCTTAGGCCCTGCAATTAATTTATTTTCTAAATATAATTTAGCACTAGTTATTCCCTTATCTGTGATTTCTCTTTCTATCTTATATACTTTTGAATCCAGATTAATAACTAAATTTATTTTTGTGTTTTCTTTTTTAACTGGTTTGAACATTATTACATCTGTGGTTTTTAGTTTCTTGTTTGAAAGAGAAGGAAAGGTACCATAGAGAGCATAGCATATTCCATCTGTTATGCTGGACTTTCCAGAACCAACCTTACCAATAAGTAAATTAGTACCATTTGAGAAATCAAGAGTTGAAGAAAGGTGTGTCTTAAAATTCTCAAGATAAATAGAAGTTATCATAGATATATACTAGGTGGATAGTTATAAAAAATAATTCTTTATTTTAGGTTATATTTTAGTTATAGGGGAATATATTTAAATTAAATGCCTCAGTAAATTAAATATTTGATGGATATGAAACTAAAGGAACTAATATCTGATTCAAAAGCACAAATATCTGCTGAAATGATCATTCTTCTTGCTGCAATCATTGCAATTGTACTTGTTGTTGTTACTCAATTACAAAAAACAACTGATAAGGCAAATAAAAAAGTAGAAACCCAAGCAGACAAAGTTTTTGATAAGGTTGATGAAATTAATTAAAATGCATAAAGTAAAGGGTCAGGTTTCACTCGAATACATTCTAATAGTTGGAGCAGTCGTTTCTCTTCTTTTAATAATTGTAACTAGCTCTAGTATGCTCTATAAAAAGAACATTTCTGCAATCGATGACAGAGAGTTGATTAAAACTGGAGCTGAATTGCAAAATATCTTGGACACTCTAGAGCTAATGCCCACAGGAACAGAAAAGATTATTGTAATTCCTGAATGGACTTGGACAATAGAGTATAAGGATTATTTAAAGAAAACAATAATTTTATCAAATGGAAACAAAGAAAAACCTATTTCATCCATATCTGATATATATCTTGAGAAAAAAAGTATTTCAGAGAAATCAGAAATAATTATTAATAAGATTGATAATAAGATATATATCAATATTGAAAAGGTAAAATGAAATGGATATTAATTTAACATTATCTCGTGTTTTCTTTCCTGGAATAATTCTGCATGAACTAAGCCATGCAATTGCCTGTGTGGCTCTGGGTGTGAAGATAAAGAAAATCAAATGGATAAGCAAAGAAGGCGGATTTGTTATTCATGAACATAATAAATCATATAAAACAATAATTATCTCTCTTATTCCTTTCTTTTTAAATATTGTTTATGCAATTGCCTGCGCTCTATTATTCACCATGGGAGTTGGACCTGTTCTAAAAGTGTTATTGCTTTGGATCGGGGGGAGTGCATTATTTTTTTGTTTACCAAGCAAGGATGATGCAAAGAATGTTTTTGATTCTGTTAGGGAGAGCTATACAAAAAAGCAATCCCTTCTAAGATGGTTATACAAGATAATTTTAATTCCAATAACTCTAATTGTATTAATCCTTTCATGGTTATTTAGATTGCTAGATGAATCTTTATTTTTTAGATTACTTTTAATAATTGTTTGGATATATATATTTTTAATTTAAAGATGGTGATAGGAGAAGTTAGATAGGGAATATCTTGTTTGAATATCAAAATATAAATCATTAAATTCATTGATTTTCATCAAAAACAACAATTTAAAAACCATTTTCTGCACTATATAATATACATTATAGGAAGTTTGTTAAGGTATATATATTTGATGTTACATATATATAATTAGGGGGTTAATATTATGATTAGATTAAGTGTTAAGGATATTAAAGAATTTAATAAGAGCATAGATGCTATTGGTGTATTAATTAATGAAGGATTATTTGTTGTTGATAAAGAAAAAATATATTTAAGAGCAACAGATCCATCTCAAATTAGTTTAATTGATTTCGTAATGCCAAAAGATGCATTCGATGAATTTGTTGTTGATCTAGGTTCTGAATTAAAAATTTCATTTGGAATAAATATTAATAATCTTTTACAAATATTATCTCATTCAAATGCTGATGATAAGCTTCTACTTGAGATCAAAGAAAATAAATCAAATATATTAATTGAACTTGTTGGAAAATCAAGAAGAGCATTTACAATACCTTTAATTGATGTTTCTGATCAGGAACAACCTATACCCAAAATCCAATCAGATGTTACTGTTCAAATAAATGGAGAACAACTTCTTTCTGGAATTAAGGATGCAACCTTATTTTCTTCACACATAACATTAAAGGCAGAAGATAATAAGTTCAGCATGGAAACACAAAGCAGTAAAGGTAAGTTCAAGCAGGACATAGATGCAGAATCAAAGAACGTAGTGATTTCTGGAAACAAGGCAAAAGCAATGTATCCACTTGATTATCTACAGAACATGATTAAGAATTCAAAGGGAATCATCACAATTAAGCTTAAAGATGACATGCCACTTGAATTAAGTTATACCATAGGTAAGGCAGCAATAAGATACTTCCTTGCTCCAAGAGTAGATTCAGAATAATGAATCAACTCTTTTTTTCTATTTTTTATTGAATTAGTTTTAGTTCTCTTAATCTCTTTCTGGTTTTTTCATTTTCTAATTCAAGAGTAAATGAAGGAACAGCAAACAACACATCAGATGCTTCTTTTCTATGAAGATGTTTAACTTTACCATCTAGTGTTATAATTTCAAACTCAGGAATTAATGGGCTATACTCTTTATAGCTAATTATTTGTTTAATACCTTTTTCCTTAAGAAATTGATAGAATAAATCAAGTTGACCTTTATGGTATCTAACATTATAGTGATCTGCAATCCCAGGGTGCATAGCCAGGATCCAACAAGACAAATCTAATTGACTTCTGGGGTTATCTTTATAGACTTTAGTAACAATTTTATCAAAGCTTCTTTTAATATCACGAAGATCTTTCAAAGAACGTACATTCCTTGCTTTTAGTTTAAATGCGTAAAAAGAATTACCATACTTATATGTTTTTATACTATGTTTTGGTTTTAAAATAGGTTTTAAATTTTTAATAACTTTATTTATTTTTTTAAGCATAATTTAATCTCTTTTCTTTAGTAACTCAGGATCAACCCTTAAACTAATTCTTCTCTTTTCTCCTTTACCAATCCTATAGGACTCTATCTTTATTAATTCCAGTTTTTCAAGATTTTCAATGTACCTTCTAATTGTTCTTTCTGATAACTTAAATTTAGAATAAAGAGTAGATACATCTATGCCATCCTCAATTGAAAGAAGAACATCATACTCCTCAGGAAGAAGATACCTTATCTTCTCTGAAAGCTTAACAGAATCAACAAGCCTTGCAGATGATAAAAGAATTTCTTTTGTGATTTCTGGTTGTCCTTGTTTTTCTGTATTCTTTCCTGCCTTGTAAAGTAGATCAATTGCAATCCTTGCATCTCCACCTCTCCCTGCAGAAAAGCCAGCCACGTAACCCACTAAATCTTCTGAAATAGAACCAGGAACCAAACCAAATTCTATTCTTTCCTTTAGAATTAACTTAATATCCTGTGGTTTATATTTTGGGAATTCAAGATCTGATAAAAAAAGAGTGCTTTGGGTTCTCTTATCCAACTCCAGGACACAGGATTTATAATTTGTAACAAGTATGATTGTAAAATATTTTTTTCCAGAATTAAATCTTGATAAATCATATAAAAGCTTAGAAGTTTCCTCTGCGTTCATCTTATCTATCTCATCTAAAATAATAATTGGAGATGAATCAGACTTGGAAAAGAGTTCCTGTGCTCTGGATAAAATTTCATCAATTGCAAGTCCACGTCTAGGAAGAATTCCTCCAAGAAAAGAAACAATTTTTGAAAGAACAGCAACCCTTGTATTCTCTTTAATTACATTTATATAAACAAATTTTGCTTTTGCACTATACTCACATAGTTCTTTTAATACAAAATTAGTTGTTAATGTTTTTCCTGTACCTGGTGGGCCATAAATTAGAATATTATTTGCTTTTTTCTGTTGTAAAAGTGGTTTTAATAGATAGGTGAGTTCTTTTATTTGAGGCTCACGAGATGGAATACTCATAGGAAAATAATCAGGATAAAATACAGACTCATCTTTAAAGATTGGTTTACCTTCAATATCATTTTTTTCAGAAAATATATTTTTTTTCATAGAATTACACACAAAAGTCTACTCTGTTAATTTAATCAGGATAGTAACTAGATATTAGAGTGAATGAAAATGTATTTATATCTTTGTTTATTTCGGCATAATCCTACAAAATT
>Ga0268280_1000427_pt1 | contig 36671 bp, 75 predicted proteins | sample saktaG_9_FD_190139 | JGI IMG/M metagenome (GOLD analysis project Ga0268280, IMG submission 190139) | Saline water microbial communities from Sakinaw Lake, British Columbia, Canada - sak_2011_5_24_40m | ecosystem: Environmental > Aquatic > Non-marine Saline and Alkaline > Saline ...
TAACTTCTTAATTTTCTTCATGATTTTTCTCCTCTATTCTTTATTCGTCTATATGACGTGCATACAAGATATAGATGTTATATTGACAAGTCAAGATTTATTTTCATTTATTTTTACTTGTTACCGTGTGTCATAACCATGTTATGACATGGCATGGTATATGCATCATATGTTACCCCGAACATATATCACCCCGAACATATGTCAGTGTGTCCGGCTCAAAGAAGAAGTAGGAAATTTGGCGGAGTTATCCAACTCCTATCCGGCCTCCGCCTGGAGGGCCTCGACCGGTGTGGCTGGCGCCTCCATCGCACCGGTTTGGCTCTCGACCGGTTAGGCATTCTCATTCGTGGTAAGTGCACCGGTTAAAGAGGCGACCTGAATTTGGCGGGATTTCTGAAAGCAGAAAAAAGCCCTTGTGTTTCCACAAGGGCTGTTTTCATTATTCAGAGATAAGAGGAAATGCCCGCAGCATTTCCTGTTCTCTTACTGATCGCCCCATCACGGGGTTGTCGTTCAAGTGCGAGGTGATCGTGCTGCGTTTGAAGGGCACGTTCAGAGCCTCGAACAACTTTGTGGACAGCTCGCTGATCCTCTTCTTGTCAGCAGTAGGCACGTCCTTCTTCCAGATGAAGATGCCTAAGCTGAATGCGGCGAGGTCAATTATCCCTGCTTTCGTGTTGATCAGCGTGGGGAACTCTTTGGCTTTCTCGACAGCCAGCTTCAACGCCTCTTCGATGCTCTCAGGCGGTGTAACTGCGATGCCTGCGCTCAATGCTTTGAGGAAGTCAGCGTTGTCCTGTTGCTTCGCCTTCACAACAGCCAGCTCATCCGCTCGTCTCTGCTTCTCAGCCACAAGCAGCCCGACGAACTCTTCTCGTTTCCCTTTTGGGACTGTCTCTGCGACCTCTTCGCGGGTCACTTCGTTGTCGATAAGGGCGACAACTAATGCCTGCAGGTCAATCTCTACTCTCTTCTTACCCATCACGCTCTCCTTTCGAGATGCTTACTCGGTCGTTGAGTTAAGCCTTACTCTCTATAATACATTGTCTCATAGCCCTCAAACGGTCTGTCAAGAGGAAATCTTTTGCACCATTGAAAAACTTCTTAGGAAACCGGTAAGGAGAAAGGAAAGCACTGGCGTAACCGGTGTGGAGAAAGAAAAACCTCAGATATCCGCTTAGGCATAAACGAGTAAGTGATCCGGCTAAAGAAGGAGTAGGAATTTCTCCGGGAAATTAGGATTTCCTTTTACCAAAGATAAACGACGGTGAGGGCGGGTCTCCAAACGCCCTCCAACTGCCCTCCAAACGACTTCCAACTGCCTTTTCAAATACCTTCTCTTCCTTAGGCATTTCCTACGGAGTCAACATTTCTTTTATACCAATAATCTCAGGTTCCTTACTTACATATATACTGGCTTTCAGGGTTGTTGTGAGGCTTCCATTTTTCTCTTCAAATGGCCTTCTTTTCTGACATACGGTTTTTTGTAAGTCCGTTAATATTACTTGCTTTTTGACGAAATTATTTTCTTGACATGACCGTAATGATTATGTCAATATACACTTGCAGAGTGAATCTGCAAGACCGAGAGTTCTCAAGCTCTCCAATTCGTAACCGCTCTTTCGATAACGAAGATGACCAAACACGATTCTTCCGCATCGTATAAGTAACAGAACCTTGAAGCTGTGCTAAGAGGGGATATATAGTGCCGAATGAGCTGTCCAACCAGAGACGTGTCTCTGGTCGAAAAAGATAGCCTCACATGGAGTAGCAGAGGGGTTTAGCCAGATTGTCCTTTGAGAAGAGGGGCGAAAATCCTGAAGCAGGAGTTCTTGGTGTGAATCAAGGACAAATTAGTCTCCAAGACGTAGAGGTGGACAGTTGTGTAGGCGACTCTTTTCTCTCTTTTCTCTTATTCCGAAGAGGGGGCGGATATCTAATATCTGCCCCCAATTCACTTATTAGATAGGTTGATAATGCGTTATGGATACTCGTTATGAATCCATCAAATAAGAGAGGAGGTTTTAATGAGGTACACTATTCGAGTGGATAGTTGTGACACGTTGGAAATTGACTGGTCTGTTGTTGGAATGCTGAAATCGTCCGCTTCTTACGAGGTAATTCGTGGTCGATTGATTAAGATGTCACGGAAATTTTCAGGTAATGTCACAGTTCTCGCCAACTCATGTCCATTATTGCACTGTCGAATGTTTGATGGTCGAATGTTCAATGAGGTTTATGTTGGTGAAAAGCGCACTAAGAAGGAGATTGAGCTGGATCACTTCTATGCTGAACGTGGCAAGCTGAAAAATCAAAGGCTTGGTAGACTGAAGGGCGATCTGACATCTTGGATCAAGTCTCCTGTTCTGAACGAGCATCGAGAAGGTCTTCGTATGATTAACAAGGAGAACTACAAGCTTTCCCAAAAGATTGTCTCCAAAATTCACGCGGAGAAATGTGATTTCGGACATCAACCGAGAAGAAAGAGAGGTAAGTATGCAAGCGGTGAATAAAATGACTGGTGAAATTCGTGAAACTGGTTTACTCAATGGTGTCTACGTGATTGAGGATGATGACGGTGGTTTGTTTGCCCCTGATGTCAGATTGTGGGATATTATTGATGACAAACCAAAGAGAATCCGCCACAAAGCTCTGACGATTCAGGGCTTCTACAAAAACAGGGGGTAAGCCGTATCTGATTGAGGTCAGCTCGAAGGCATCAATCTTTGATGCCTTCTCTGGTGATCTTATCACCAAATAAGGAGAGAGGAGGAATTTACAAGTGCCAAAGCCTAAGTTCAAGTTCAAAGTGACAATGAATTGGCAAGGTGAGAAACATGAGATTTACACCTCAGCCAACACTACGCTTGCAGCACAGAGTCACGCCTTCAGCAGATTGGCAAAGAGGCTGGGGAGAAGTGTGCGGTTTCTCACCAACTACTTTGATGGCAGTAAGGATAATATAAAGGTAGAAAAGGTGTAAGCACCATTACAATGAGAGAGGAGAAAGAGAATTATGAAAAGGCATCGGATTATTTTGGCGGTACTTGAGGCTTTTTTCTATGCCGCATGTCCTGTTTTGGGATATGTGTCGTGGGAATTTTGTCAGATGGGAAACTGGATCATGACCTACATTTGTAGCGGTCTGTCCTTTCTCTGTCCCTTACTCGGTGTTCACGCCGATCGGTTGCAGAGATATAAGAAGGGGGTTTTATATGCCTCCTGAAAAGAAAGTTTACGGGTTTCCCCCAGATTATTGCCAGTTGTGCAATGTGCCTTTAATTGATACGGCAGTTGATGGTCGGATAACACGACAAGGAGCGTGGGTATGGATGTGTGAATTGTGTGCCGATCTACATGGGTCTGGATTTGGGCCTGGCCGTGGACAGCTCTATGAGAAGGAAAAAGATGGCTGGGTTAAGAAGCTTGGTTGAGGACAGCTTGAGAACATCAATGAGTTGGTGTTCTCTATGGTGTCTTTATTCACCGAATAATAAGAGAGGAGAAGGAGTATGAAAGCAAAAGAATTGGAATTGGAGCGGAAAATGGAAAAGGCAATGGCGAGCTTTGATTGTGCAGAATGCATATTCCGAACGGACAAGGGGCTGGTGTCTTCTCAGACAAATTGGGGAATTCCATGCCTGATTGGATTCAAGCAGAATCCCCGAACAGTAGAGGCTTCACGTAATTTGATCGCCAATGGTGGGATACTGTGTTGCCGTCACCCTCTGAAACATCTTCTTTAAAAGGCTGAAAACCAACTCAAATTCATAAAGAATCCTTTTATGAATTTGCTGGTGATTTTCAGTCACCGATCAAAAATAAGAGAGGAGGAGGAGTTATGAAAGAGTTGTTTAGTCCAGATCAGATGGATGCAGCAGCAGATGCGGCCATGAAGGAGCTTAGTAAGCTTCCACAAACGTGTTCAATTCCAATTGCCAGGTGGTTTAAGGATCACTATCTGAAGGCAGGCCACAAGAGACTCGGTAGAGGTCTTGTTGCTCTCGCAAAAGGGACGATGACACTCCCCGTTAGTCAGTGGACTAACGAAGAGGATATGGTCATTCTAAATGAAGAACCATCTAAAATTAAACCGAAGGTAGTTAAGAAAGCGGTGGGAGGTGCTTCATGAACCGAACAGGTATGCAGACAATGTTGAGCCAGTTGGAATTTTACGCTGAAAGCATTATTAAAGCGATCAGTGAGAAGGAAGATGCACTGTCCACAGCGAGTGATGCTGATTATCCAAATGAGGAGCGAGTCTCGAAGCTGGAAGAAGAGCACCAGCTCTTAGAAGGGATGCAGTCCCAGATCGAAGAGCTTATCAGCACCATCGCCGATTACATCAACATGGCGTAAGCGGTTACTTGAGCAGTCAAATCGGTTGGCTGCTCACTGGAGCTTCTTATAGCTACCAAAATAAGAGAGGAGGAAGAGTTGTGAAAAAGGATGCAGAGATCCAACGGATCATGGATAATCTCAGCGTGGTTTATGAGCCGGGTTCAGGTGTTTTTGAACAGGTCAAAAAGGCTTTGCGAAAGTTGGCAGTGTTTGAACTACACCTACTTAACACCATGATATTCACAATCATGGAGAAAGGAAAGTTATGAAGGAAGAAGTTCAGGTTGCTGGGACTTATCGTGAACCACCTATTTTCGGTAAGCGAAAGATTACCAGTAAATTGTCCCTCGAAGAGGCAAACAATGTTTTCGAGTCAAAAGATTGGTCAAGATTTTTGCCAGGAAATTCTCAAATCCAAAAGGAAGAAAGGTAGAGGTAGCTTGAGTGTATGAGCCTATCATGCACTCACTGGTGTTTCTACACCAAATAAAATAAGAGAGGAGGAAGAGTTATGAAAGAACAGGACAAAGACATATCCTTTATAAAAGCACCTGCAAGGTGGCCGGGCTTAGTCCTTCCTGTCAAGAGAAGGACGGGCGGTGGAGTTCCTGATTTAGGAGTAATCTTTGAACAAGACCTAACCACAGTCGTATTCTGCAACTTATGGGAACTCTCTCCAGAGAAGATCAAAGGGGCGGCGCGGGAGAAATACTCCTCAGTAGAAGACTTGGTTGCTGCTGGTTGGATTGTGGATTAATAAAAAGGAGGACAAAGTTATGTATGGAAATGGAGGTTACATTGTGGTAGTAGGTTCCTGTGGCAGTTGTCACAACATATTCGTCTTCAACCCCAACAAAGTCCCATCTCTGAATGACGTGCCATTCTGCCAGCAGTGTGTGGAGATGGCAAATCCTATCAGGCTTGCAAACGGTTTACCGCTCATTGTTTATGATGAGGACGCATATCAACCAGTAAGGGAGCAGGATTTATGAAGAAGATGATCGAATCCGAATTCAGGCAGTTGATGCGGGACGTGTTTGATGACATGGTGAGTGATGGATTGAACATAGACGACTGTGCCTATGACGTTGCAGAGTGCCTCATGTATGGAAATGACCGTTTGGTCGAATATGCAAAGGCTCATTTGAATGAGGTTTCTCATGATTCAATCAGGTTGTTTATTGCGGAAGCGATAGGATAAACTTCACTTATAGGCACAAGTCGATTGTGCCTATACTGGGAGGCTTATCCCAAATAAATAAGAGAGGAGAAAGAGTTATGAGTAAAATATCTGAGTGGAACAAATTCCTCAAGGTTCGTGTAGTTAAGGAAATTAACGCCATCAGGGCAAAGGGAATCATGCTTGAGGATGTGAAAGAATACCTCATCGAGGAATTACAACTACGACACTGCGGTTCTTACCGCAGTGAAGAAGCTACGGGGCATTATGAATCCTATTGGTTTAATGATGCGGGTGTTCGCATGGCTTGGGCTGCTGCAAGAACGTGGATTCCCACGTTGGTAGTAAGCTTCGCCACAAAAGAAGAGTGGAAAATTCTCCGGGAAAAACTGATTTCCAAAGGGTTTGTAAGACCCTCCGTGCAGAAAGAATCTCCACTCTCATCAAGAGGGTTGTTTAGGGGAGACACAGGCGTCGATGCAGATTATGATTATTAAGGAGGAGTACAATGCCAGGATGTAATGCAAAGATCACGGTGTATGTTCCAACTCGCTTTTCCCACAAGGCAGTCGAGACGAGATGCGGGTCAACAGGTTATTATGGTGATCCAAATTTCTGTGAAGAATGTGAACCAAAGTACGCCCATCGAAACTGGCAGCAGGAAGCTGAAGAGAACGGCGAGCAGTGGGGTGATGACTATTGAGGTCAGTTTAGGCTCACCACTATGTGGTGAGTCTACTGGTGATCTTAATCACCAAATAATAAGAGAGGAGAAAGAGTATGGATGAAAAATCTTTGAATGTTTTCCTTGATGAGTGTGGGCGGATCAGAAGGGAAACAGATGAACTGACCTTCTTGATTATGTGTTTGGAAGACGTTGGGCTTAACAAACTGGCTCAGAAGATTGCCACGTCTGTCCGCATCATTGCTGATGCGGAAATAGCCATTCACAAAGAGATAGGTGTTGTTATTTCCCAGGACCTGAAGAAATCAGGTGGGCTGAACAACTTGCTGTGGTAAGACCACTTCTGGAGGTGCGAAGATGAGAGATTACATCAACATCGGTTCAAGTCCTTACGGTGAAGATTGTTGCCAAGTTGGATCTCCCAATTATGGACAGAATGCGAGGAAGGAATGCATGAGGTACATCGAGAACATTATCAAAGTGTGCGGTGAGCCTCCTATAGGAGCTTCGTTAGTTGTCAAAGGATTTCCACATGACTTTGGAACATACTATGAAGTGGTGTGTTACTATGATGATGCAATGCATGAGTCGGTGGACTATGCTTTTCACGTTGAGGGCAATTCACCTGAAAGATGGGATGAGCCAGCTGGGTCACGTGTGTGGATTCCTAAAGAAAAAGAAGAGACCGATTGAAAAATTCAGGCAAGGTGTGTTACAATAAGAGTAAGGAGGTAGGGAGAATGAAGAAATAGTTTGACATAGCATAGGTGCCCAAACCCTTTGGGCATCAGCAGGTGTGTCAAATGGACATGCCAATAGAGTGTGAACTCTATTAAACCAACTTTAAGAGGAAAGGAGTAAAGTTATGGCAAAGAAGAAAGAGGAGCCCAAAAAGGCTGCGGCAAAGGCAAAACCCAAGGTTGAAACGAAGCCGGTAGCTAAGAAAGAGGCGAAGGAAACTCCCCAGGAAAATCCCAAAGTTAAAACCCTTGTGTTCAAGGATGTCGAGGAGAAATGTGACTTCTTGGAGAAGGAATGGGACAATGGCCTGAAGGGAGCATACGATCCTACGGCAGACGCTTGCCAGGAATGTGAAAGGGACTTCGCCGAATCTGCGGAAGCCTGCAAGTTTAATACGGATTTGATGGCTACTCAGAAAAAAGAAGCAAAGGCGAAGAAAGGTTCCGGCGGTAAGAAAGGCGGGGGAACTCGTGGTGGAGCAAAGACGTTGCTCGGCAGCAGTGTCGGAAGTGGTGCTGCGGCTCTGGATGAGCTTCTGTTGAAGGGAGCTACGATGGAGCAGTTAAAGGCCGTTCGTGGTGCAGTCGGCAGTCACATCAAGCATCTTCAGGTGCTTGGTCATGATGTGGTGAAGAAAGATGGTAAGTACATTGCTTTCCCTGCAGGCACACCGAAGTCTCAGATTCCGAAAGCGGATGTCAAGTCGCCGGAGCCGGAGAAGAAGGTCGAGGCTCCCAAGAAAGCAGAACCGAAGAAAGCCGATGCCAAAGTTGCACCGAAGAAAGCAGTGGCGAAGCCGGCCGCTAAGAAGCTGGAAGCCAAGGCTGCCCCGAAGAAGGGCGCCAAGAAGTAACAATTACGATTGGTAATCGCTGCTTGAAAAGCCCTCCTTATTAATTTAGGGAGGGCTTTTTTCTGAAGGGATTACCCTTCAATTAAATAAGAGAGGAGAAAGAGTTATGGATATAACAGAAGGAATCAGAAGGGAAATGGTCGGCCAGATTAACAGTAAGGTGCAATCAACCTCCGAAGAACTGGAACGTGCCCGCTTGGAAAGAGTGTATGGTCAGGTGTGGAACACACGTGAACTGTCTGAGGAATTTGAAGTGCTGGGGTTCATGGCACCATTCATTACTGTTCGCAGGAAATCAGACAACAAGAAGGGGAGTATGATGTTCCAACATCATCCCCGCTTCTACTTTGAATTTGCGGAGGCGTAAATCAAAACCCAGTCAACAATTTTATCCGGAGGATTTGAAAATGTATAAGATGGGAGATCAGTTTGTGAGTGGCGGCAGGATTCTTCTTCTGGCAAGGACGATCAATTATAAGGATGAAAAACTTCTCCATTTCCAGCTCATCGATGTGAGCAATGGAAACAGACATACCGATCGTGTTATTACAGTTAATAGGGAAGTGGATAATGTTCTCTTCCTTACAAAGGAAGACATGCATTACCTCCTTGAGGATGATTTCTTGGATCGCAGTGATGCATCAAGGTTTCTTGGAGGGCATATAAAAGGCCCTTTTTGGCATGAAGATTAAGAACCGCTTGAAAGCAGAACGCTGGTTCTGCTTTCACTGGGATTCTTTAAATCCCGTAATAAATAAGAGAGGAGAAAGAGTTATGGAAAAACCGTATCAGCAACTTCGGGAGGAACGCCTGGAAGTACGAAGCAGGTATCCCGATGTAACATTCCCGAACCCTGTCCTTGAGCCTGTTTGGTTCGGCAGACGCAACTTGAAAAGAATGCCGGAGACCAAAGCAATCGTGGATCAGAATACTGGCAGAGTGATGAACATCTGTTCTGACCAGTATAAACTTGTCCACTATGAGGATGTTGTGCGTATGATTGAGGAGGTGACTTCTCGTATCACAGGCTATGGTCAGATTGCTCTCTGTCCGCAAATCTATTCAGATGGAGGCAAGATGAGAATGACCATGAAGTTTCCAGATGCCCAGCACCTGGTCAGAACGGACCAAGTTGTACCAAAGATTGATGTGTTCACCAGTTATGACCTTAGCTACAAGCTGATGGGTAAATTTGGTGCGTTCATGCTGCGGTGCACGAATGGCATGGGTGTGTGGAAAAACTTCAAAAGGTTTGCCAGGAAGCATCTGCAATCTCTTGTCATTGAAGACCTCAATGCCACCTTGCTTGAAGGGCTTATGCTATTTGGTCTTCAGGTTGAAGACTGGCGGAAGTGGAATGAGGCTATCATTGATCTCAACACCTACAACAACGTGTGGGAGCTTTTGCCATTCTCTGCTGCGGAAAAAGAGAAGATTGAAATTCTCCCGGAAATTTCTACAAACCAAAAGATGCAAGATGCCCTGAAGCAAAAGGAGTTGACTGTCTGGGGAATGAATTCCATCCTGACCCAGTTCGTCACCCATGAGATCAAGAGTGATCTTAGAAAGATTGAGGTCGAACCTTTGATTGCAAAAACGATGGAACTAACTTATGAGCGGCTTGCCGCATAACAAAATAAAGGAGGTGATGTATTGTCTGGTAAGAAAGAACTTTCAACGGAAGAGTTTATCATGGCATTAGGTGGAGACCAATCAAAAAAGGTCAACCCAAAGAAAATCAATTTTGACCTGGATCGATTTGTTACACTTGAGGAAATCCAATCTAAATTGAAAGAACACCAATTTGCGGTTGCTTATTATGTGATATTAGAGGACGCTTTGGAGCACGGTGATTTTGTTTTGTATAACAGCGGGCCGCCACCAACATATCGCATAGTAAGAAAAGGTCAGCCAAGTATGATGTCCATGAAACAGTAAATCAATTCTGCTTGGAGGCACAAGAAAACTCTTTGTGCCTCTTATGGAGTGTTGGTTTATGCTCCAACAAATAAAAATAAGAGAGGAGGAAGAGTATGAAAGTAACCACCTGTATAAGACACACATTCAAAGGTGCCTCGGATGTCAGAGTGGAGAAGGAATCCAATTATGACAACGACTTCGATGAGAAAGGTCAGCCAACAAAGGCGACAAGCAAAGGCTCATCTGTATATTCTATCATTTGTGATGGAGAAACTCTCTACATCTGGAATGATGATAGAATTATAGACCTTATAACTCTATTGAGAGCTGCTCTGGATAAGAAGGGGGTGAGTCCATGATCTCTTCAAGATTCATCTGGAACATAACACAAACCAAGAAAGTGAAAATCAAGGAGATACGAGAGTACTCCATCGTCTGGAATGTGGACGCAAACAAGTTTGATGTTCTTGTTTTTGGTTTCTTTGGTGGAGGCGTTGCTGTGCATTCCTCTGAAAGCAAAGAGGAGTGTAGAAGGTTTATTAATGACCTTACAGAAGGCAAAGAGGTTGTGGTGAAGGAGGAAGATACGACGGTTTAAGAATGACTTAAACCTGGGAGGTTGAATTTTCCCAGGTTTATTGGGATTCTTAATCCCACACAAAATAAAAAGAGAAGGGGGGAGAAAATGGATAAGATGATAGGTACCACAAAACAGAGGGTAATGGCCGCAGCGGCAGGGGTGTGCTCCGATGTAGAAAGGGTCTTGCGAAAGCTTTTTCCGGAAGTTTTCAGTAATTCCACTGCCCAAATTGGGCAGCACTTTTTGATAAAGAACGGGACACATTTTGATAAGTATATAAATGGAATATATGTACTAACCCTGACAGGTACTCCTACTATTGTACTACGGAGAACACAAACTTTGCGATTGATAAACATACTTACAGGCCGGAAGCTTTTTGAGGAAGCTGTCAAGTATGAATTATTCGATCCAAAAACCAGAATCTTAACAGTGGGCACAGTGGTGATCATTGAAGATACGGATCTCCGTATGCGAATGGTTCCAGTAACCCTCCACATTGATGTCTTTTTAAACGGAGAAAAGATTTACAATGGGGAAGACCTGAAGGACTAAACATTGCTTAGGTGCAGAAACTTTCTGCACCTACTGGAGTGTTTAACTCCAATAAAAATAAGAGAGGAGAAAGAGTATGAGCAAAGGAATAAAGATTTCCGAAAAGCATGGAGTAAATCCTTCACTGGAACAGTGCTTCTTTTGTGGTGAACCAAAAGGGATTATTCTGTTTGGTAGGTTGAAGGAAGACGCTGAAGCTCCTCGTGAGGTTTGTCTCAATCATGAACCTTGTGATAAGTGTAAGGGTTATATGGAACAAGGGGTCATGTTGGTCTCCGTAAAAGATGGGTCGGATCGCAAGAACCCTTGTCGAACAGGTGCTATTGCGGTGATCAAGGAAGAAGCTGTTAAAAAGATGTTCAAGAATTTCTCCGGGAGATTCGCATTTGTGGAAGACGCAGTTTGGGACAGTTTTATGCTGCCAAGGGAGGCGAAAACATGACACACACAATTAAATTCGGAACTTTACACCCTGATGGCAATCTGACTAATATCCGATTCATAAAACAATCGAGCATGATGGGTAAATGCCCATTCTTTATCATGGTCCCTGAACATTACAATGAGGATGGTTCCTGTAAATGCCATGATTTTAACCACAGAAAGAATATCATGAGCAAATGGGGGTACACGAAGCGGGATTTCATTCGAGCAGGAATAATTCCAAAGGAGGTGAAGTAAGATTATGAAGCGTTGGCACGTTTGGATAGAGGGATATATAGCTACAGGAGATCGTGGTAGGCTACCTACCATGGAGAGTATCTCGCAGAATCCTTTAGGGAAGCCTGCCTGATGATGTCTAAAACTCTCTCTAACCCGGCCCTTTTTGACAAGAGGCGCCTTTCTTATTGGGGGTGTAGATGTTGCCCAACAGAGAAACAAGCCAGAAAACATTTTGGATAGAAAGTGAAGTAAGATGGAACACCAAAGAATAAGTTGAGCATCACTCAGACACACAACAACCGTTGTGTGTCTGCTGGGAAACTCAATTCCCAAATCAAATAAGAGAGGAGAAAGAGTATGGTTCAACGATTCCAAAAAGGACATGCCGAAAGCACCTGGATTTATGTTGATTGTGAAGCCAGTGAGGCTTCAGGCGTCACTTTTAACGACATTAGAGATGTGGGAATACCCATCTGCTTAGAGTACGGTCGGGAAATGGAGGTTGTTTCTGAGGAATGGAAGGAGGACATATCATGAAAAGACACACCTCTACCTGGATGAAAAGACAGTTCGAGTTTGAGAACTGTGCGGAATGTGGTGGAGATGAACGAGACCACGAAGAAACTGAATTACTTGGCAACCCTTTCGCTCATTGTAGGGTTGAAATCTACGACAATGGCGGTGAGACGTTTGATCGGTTCACTATTATTCTGGATGATGATTATGTGTTTGGTATGTCTGAAAATCCATTTCACCCACAAGGCTTCAGTCAGTTCTGTGGTCAACTTTCTTATGACGAGCTTTCTGCGGTAGCTTGCAGAAAAGGCATTAAAAAGACCTTCAATGAAGTTCCGGAAGAGGTTGCCAGAGCAATTCGTGATCGGTACTAAAGGAGGATGTGATGAAATCTTGTTGGGGATGCGGAAGAGATTACCTCTATGCAAAATGGAGGGAAGAAGATTTAATGGAAGTAACTCACCCCACAGATGGAGATGATATTATCATCTGCCCTGATTGCTATGAAGAACTCTGCCAAATGACTGGGGAGGAGTGATTGGAGTAATAAAACTCCAAATCAAATAAGAGAGGAGAAAGAGTATGGAAACAATTGAGTTTCGAAGTGGCAAGATCAATATCCGCCAAGATAGTTGCTGTGATAGTCCTCGTGATTGGGACAATCTTGGAGTTATGGTTTGCTTCCACAAGAAATACAGTCTTGGAGACAACCATGACCTTAAGCATGGGGACTTTAAAAGTTGGCTTCAGATGGAGGAGCATATCTGGAAGGAGTTGGATGCCGGCGTATTAATGCCGCTATACTTATATGACCACGGCGGGATTACAATCAGCATCAATCCTTTCTCATGCCCCTGGGATTCTGGTCAGGTAGGATTCATCTATGCTTCCAAAGAAGCGATCAGAAAGGAGTACGGCAAGAAGCACATCAGTAAAGCCACGCTGAAAAAAGCCCAGGAAATTCTTGAATCCGAAGTTGAGGTCTACGATCAATTCATTCGTGGAGATGTGTATGGGTATCAAACCTTCGATCCTAACGGAGATGAAATTCATAGTTGTTGGGGGTATTATGGTTCTGACTGTGAGAAAAACGGCCTCATGTCCGACGCCAGGGGAAGCATAGACTGGTATTTTAAGAAAGAAGCCGCAGCCGAGCATTTCCAACAAACACAATTTGCCTTATGAGGAGGGAAACAATAGAAGAACTTTCAGAGGGAAAACCACTCCAAGTAAATGGCTACTGGATAAAAAGAGGCGTTGAGATGGTACATATCTGCAACGAAGAGGGTGACCTCTTTCACATGGCAGAAACTTTCGATGAAGCAATCGAGTGGGCGGAGAAACATTAGGCATTGCGGATTGAACACAACGGTGTTGTGTTCTTTCTGGAGGGACTAACTCCAAATAAAATAAGAGAGGAGAAAGAGTATGAAATCAATAAGTGCAACCAAACCTCTTGAAGAGGAATTCCACACTTTGTGGAAGAGGGTCAGCGAATATCGTGGATGGTGTCAGATTATCACTTTGAGTGGGGAGTTAGAAGAAGGGATATACATGGCAGTATTTACGGATGACAGTCGGACATTATTCGAGGTGAATGAAGGTCTATTGAGCCTCCTATTGACTGCCGATCAAGTAAATGAATGGGAAAATCAACTCACTGAAGAGGAACGGATACAAATCCTTGAAGAAATACTTCTCTACTATCTTCGAGGAGATTTCAAGGAGGTAGAGTTATGAGAAAAGGAGATTTGTTTCCAATAGCTTCACCGTATAGCGTGACATCTCGTATCCTGGCTAAGGATCATCGCATCCAATACACAGGGGAGAAGCGGTGTGCAAAAAAAGGAGAATGGTATCTCAGTGGTGCTATTACCGAAGGATACAAAGCACCAAATGATTTGAACAATCCCTTTCACATTGGTAAACTTGTCAAAGTGAAAGTAGAAACGGTGATAACCGTTGTGGAGGAGTTATGAGCGAAGACCTGAAGAAGGAGTTCAAGAAGTATGGCATTTCTGCCAAGAAGCATGGTGGTGATGATGCTTACAGTTGGGCTGTGTTCGTGAAAGGCCGTCCTCAAATGGAAGGGTTGTCACAATCAGAAGTCCCTTACTATAAAAGGCAAATTCTAAAAATGAAGAAAGAAGAAGAGGCTCGGTTGAAAAGACTGGAGGATCTGCCATGAAAAGACAAATTGATGACGAACCTCAAGAGGTGTGCCCCAACTGCAATCGAGAAGTGTCCCTTCTGCATTGGATTGAGAAGTGGAAGATGTGGATATGTGAGAGATGCAAGAGGAAACATAGACTATGATTGCGGGTTGAACACAACCATGTTGTGTTCTTCCTGGAGTCATTGACTCCGAATAAAAATAAGAGAGGAGAAGAGTATGAAAGTAACAAGAACTGCCCGGAAAATAATTAGTATGCTGAAGGAGAACACCGGCAGACACTTCCTTGATTCGGGAGGGGCTTATGAGAGGCACTGGGAGAGAAACCAGGGCAGAGATTTTCTCCAGGAAGATTCCTGTTTTGTAAGTATCCGAGCGAATGATGAAGGGGAGCCAGATGAGATCATGGTCACATTTAATCTCTTCCACTTCCTCAATGCTTATCTGGAATATGATGAACAATGTAAAAAATGGGAGAAGGCCTTCTTCACATTTGCCGACTCAGATGAGAGGTGGCTTGATGCCTGGCCTGAGGTAATTGAATCCTTTATGGTTAAAAAGCAGTGGGAAGACTTAGGCGGCTGTTATACTTATGGACAAGAAAACATTCTGTCCCAAGATATACAGTTCTGGCAAACTCACAATGCGAAAGGTGATAACCTTTTAATACTCCAGATACACAATGGGTGCGATGCTCGTAGCGGATTTACGGTACCTGCTATCTTCAAACTGTGCGAACCTGACTACTTTTACATGGCAATGTCTCACATTGATTGTGGCTGCAATGGCGGTTCCCCAGGTAGGAAGGCTGGGGCGGACGGTTTGTTTAACTTGCCCCAATTATACTGTGACAACAACTGGATGTCGGATGATGGAGGCTATCATTGGTATTATGACGGCTCTTCGGGCAACAGAAAACCGCTGAAGGACACCACCATCTATGATGAGGAAACAAAAAAGCTCCATTGCAAAGAGTGTGGAGGATTGATTTCCTTCTCTGTGATGGATTCTTACTAAGAGAGGAGAAAATATGAAAGAAATGCAGGAAAGGATAAACCTTTTACACAGAGCTTACACCGCCCTTCAAGGGATAAAAGGAGTCTCCAAAGCGAGAGAGCTGATAATGTTGGTTATACAAAATCAGGAAAAAGAAAAATGGATAAGAAAGGGCGATATAGATTTGAACCTTCGGATACAAGAAGGTGCGGAACTGCAAAGGAGGAAGGGAAATGCCAAAGACGGTAGTTAAAGAGTTCCTTGTTTATTCCTTTGAAGAGCTTTCAGAGGAAGCGAAACACAAAGCCATCGATGAATGGATTGCCTTTGTAATAGAAGTAACCGAATATGAACAAGGCAGTGACAATTTCAAGAAGGCTTGTGACATGGCTGCGTGTATGCTAACCCCGTGGTTTCTTAGGGAGTATGTTTGGAAGTATTGTCAAGAGGAAATTCTTGAAGACCTTGCCACATGTTATTTCTATCGAGACGGAAAGTTTTATGAGAGAGCAAAGTTCTTTCATAGAAGCTCGATGTTATGAAAGGGTAACACCAAAGAGAAAATATCAGCAGTGTTATTAAAGGTGAAAGGAGAAAGAGAATATGAAAACCTATAATAGGGCGGTTGTCAATAATGTTGACCGTGATGGATTATTTGAGGTCATAGTCTATGACAACCATGATGAAAAAGTGGTTCAGTGTAAGGTTAAGGATTTGTATTTGGAGATTCTATCAGAAACTCCAGCTCCTACACCAAGAAAGGAACCTGCATTTAGGTGGGCAACTGAAATGTCCCGCTTCAAAGCGGACATGAGGAAACTTGCCCTTGATGAACGGGATAATTACCCTGTTTTTGAAGAGTATGTAAAGGAGCGTGTGGAAGAGATTCCACCTGAGTTGCAGGATACTTATGAGGAATTGATGGAGGCGGCTTCCGCTGCCATCGAAGCAGCTGAAGATTTAGCGCACTGCTACCGTCTTGGTAGTAAGGTGGATATTGCCAAAGCGGAAGAGAAATTTGAACTGTCGATGGAGTCCTTATAAGAAAGGAGTAATATAATATGAAAAGAAAAATGATAGGTGTGATTTTATTCATGTCCTTCTTCTGGATACAACCAGCTCATGCTGATGAATGGTCAGGGAAGGACACAGCGTGGGAGGCCACTTGTCTTGTTTTGATGATGGCTGACTGGGCACAAACAAGCAACATGGTACATCGAGGTTTCCTCCTTGATGGCAAGGAGGTCAATGAAATAAATCCTATTTTGGGAAGGCGTCCTGATTCACAAAAAGTGGATTTGTATTTTGCTTCAGCTATATTAACCCATGTTGGAATGTCGTATCTTCTACCAAACCCCTACAGACGTTACTTCCAGATGGGAACGGTGGGCTTAGAATTATTTATTATCGGAAACAATTACGGAATAGGAATGAAAATGAGCTGGTGAAAGGAGGTGGTAGTAAATGAAGAAGAGAAGGAGCAGCCGAATCCCTGTCGAGGAGATGGTGAATGTCAAAGCCCTGGCTGGTGAGCTGTATAATGTCCGGAAAAGGATTGCTCACTGGAAAAAGGAAGAGGAGAAGCTGAACGAAGTCCTGTTGAAAGAGACCTCCATTGAGGAGAAATTCATTGTCCTCACAATGGACGGCGTTAAAGAAGCCCGACATCAGGAATCTGTGACGCCTATGCTCATGTCAGACATGAAGACGGCTCACAAAAAGCTGAAAGCGGATTTTTACGAGGTGATTTCGTTTTCCATAACGAAGGTTAGAGACTTGCTTGGTGAGAGATGGATCGAGCGTCTGAAAGTGGATGAAAAGAAATCGGAATTTATAAAATTCTATGATGAGAAGGAGGAGTAAAATGGCACTAAAGAAACCTATAATAAAGAAGGTCACTATGTGGGAGGCGTCTGACGAGCAAGTTTTCCGCACCAGAGAGGAAGCTTTGAAATATGAGAAGACCAACTGTCTGGAAGAAGCGTTGTTACAACTGGTAGTTGATTACTTTCAGAAAAATGATGAGGAACAACTGGCCTCCCTTGGTGAGAGATGGATCGAGCGTCTGAAAGAGGAAATCGTGACATTTCTCAAGGGCACCAGAACAGAGCTGAGTACATTGCTCATTGACCAGTAAAAGTGCCTGTTGGCACACTGTAAGGAGGTATAATAATGAAAATAGAGATAGGCAACTATAAGGATGTGATAGACAGCCGGGACGTTATCTCTGCGCTGGAAGAAATTGAACTTGAACGGGAGGAGTTTGTTCAAGCGGTTGAAGATGCGGAAACGGAAGAAGAGAAGACCGCAGCAGAAGACGATCTTATGCAGTTTGATGAGGAAAGAGATTACCTTGCCCTCAAAAATTTAGACAACGATGGGGAAGAGATATTTTATGAATGGAAAGAAGGAACAATCCTCATCAGAGAAAGCTTCTTTACGGAGTATATTGCAGAGCTTTGTGCAGACGTTGGAGATTTGCCCCGTGATCTGCCGTGGCATATAGCACGAAATATTGATTGGGAAGGCTTGGCAAGTGATCTTCAATCAGATTATTCCTCAATCGAATTTGATGGAATAACATATTGGGGAAGATAAATCTTTGTTGACACAATGTAATGGCCTATGATATACAAGAGAAAGAAAGGAGTTAAGCCATGCAGGCTCAAGATAATCAGGTTCCTGTGCAGAAGAAAACCCGATCTCATTCCCGAATTGCGCCCACTGAAAAACCGGAGGGCCTTTTGAAACAACCGGTAAGGCTGACGGGGGGGATTGCGGAACTCATGAAGCTGTCTTATAATCATTGCTCCATCCCCCTAAAGGAGGCTCAGGAAATTCACCAGGAAATCGCAAAAACCAAAAACTGGGGAAAGTTATTCCCCAAAGTGAAAGCATGGCTGACAGAAATGCCAAACTATTCCGTCCGCCAAGCAATCGAATTTATTAAAGAGGAGGAAAAGAAAAATGAAGGTAACAGTTTTCCAAATGAGAACAAACGAAGACTTCAAAGAAAGAATCCGAAGACAGGCTGAACGATTTGGCATGGACATGTCTACTTATATCAGGCAGTGCCTTGTCCAAAAATTGGAGCAGGATGAAGCGAGTGCTCCTAAGAAAGGAAAAAGGAGATGAGTGAAAAAGAATTGGACTTGTCCAAAACAAAAGTAGGCCCATTGAAACGCAACGCAAAACCATTCCGACCTGGGAATGGTATCCTATACGAAGCATCCAGAAAAGAATTATGCCGTCGTGGATACACAATCATAGGGTCGAGATGGATAAACACAGGTGGAGAAGAGGAGGACGACCATGCGTTGTGAATATTGCATTATCTTCAACACTGCAACAATTCGGACAAAATCAGACCGTTACTGCACTGTAGTACATAGAAGTGTGGCAAAGGAAGATGAGGGCTGTCTCCGCTTCGAGCCATATCATATTGCCTGGTGCCCAAAAAATGGCTACCAAATTGACAATGTTGCTTGCATCGCTCGACAAAATAACGGTGTAGACAAGTGCCAGGATTGCAGACAAGGACAAAGGTTGAAGCATATCGAGAGGTTACAGAAAAAGAAAGTTGTTAGAAGAAAGGCAGAACCTGTGCCTGAACCTCTACCATTAGCAGAAGAAACACAAGTAAAGCGTCGTTTAAGTCGTTATGCAAGCGTATAAGCACGGTTCTGTGACAAATTTAACTGCTTTTGAAGGGAGTATATATGCAGCCAAGTATCGAAGAGTGTGCGGCTATTGTCTACTTCGGAGAATGGATAACGGTGGAAGAATGCCCAGAGCATTTTTTTGCTGAGAAAGAAACACCTGAATCCTTCCTTTTGAAAAAAGAATTCTTGTCTCAGTTATCAGAGGAAAGTAAAGTTTTGGTGGAAATCTTGATAGGACTACCATCTGAATTCTTTATGGTCAACGGAGTGGTGAAGAAAGGATCGTTACACAAACTTTGCAGAGAGAAATATGGCTGGTCTGCTACAGAGACCGAGCAAATCAAACTTGAACTCGCTTTCTTCCTGAAAGCCCTAAATCCCTCCGCAAGAAAAAGGAGAAAGAATAATGGAGAAAGAGGAACACATCAAGCGGCATAAGGAGCTTCATAAATGTTTGGATGAATTGCTTGCAAATTTTATTACAAACACAAAGCATTTTCCAAGCAAGACACCTATTTTGAAGCTCACGGAGTGGAGTCATCAACAAACAATACTTCCTGATGAGGAGAGGAGAAGGAAATGACCTTCCCAATAGAAGTTCTCGATGTGTTGGAATGTAAATGCGGACCTGCTCTGGCTGAAATCATACGCCCAGCTCTATCCTTCCCTGCTGTTTTCTACAGACAAGGACAGTATAAGAAGATCAGAAAAGAGTATGATAAATCCACCATGACAAAGGGAGACAATGGTTATTTCTTCTGGTCAGGGCTGCTCCCACGTGTTCGAGAGTTCTGCAAAGAGAAAGAAGTTCCTATCTCTGTCAGCGGATACTCAGAAACAATATCTTATTCAACACCCAAACTTCGGACTCTCTCTCTGAGAGAAGAACAATTACGATTGGTGACAACTGCTCTTGAGAAACAAAGAGGGGTTCTTGTTGCGCCTACAGCTACAGGCAAGACAGCTATGGCTATGGCTATCATCTCTGCTTTTATTAAGGGGAATTCCAAAGTAATCTGGTTGTGTCATACGAAAGACTTGATGTATCAAGCGGGTGGTGTGGCTGAAAAGGAACTTGGCATTCGAGTAGGCTACTTCGGAGATGGTAGTAAAAATGATACTCGAAGGATAACTATGGCTACACGTCAGAGCTTTGTTAATATCTCTGCTGATGTAGGGTGGGAGTATGATGTTCTGATTGTGGACGAATGTTTTCATAAAGAAACAAAAGTGGAATCGATCTCCGGCCCAATAGAAATAAAAGACCTACAATCTGGCAACCTTGTATATACAGAGAATGGGGTGAATAAGATAAAACGAATAATAAAAAACAGAGTTCCTATTAACAGAATAACAAAAGTTGAGCTTTCCAATGGAAAGAAGATATACGTCTCCAAAGAACATTTGTTTAAAACAGAAACAGGGTGGATTGAGATACAAAATCATCCGCATGATTTTCTTGTTGACATAACCTCTAATAAGTTATATATGATGGATAACATCATGTATAAAAAGAAGGAGGTTTATAATGAGAGTAATATCCAGGCTAAGCACAGTTTCAAAAGGATGTTCTTTCAAAAAGTGTCCTGTATGTGGCGAAGGTTTTATTTCCAGCTTAAAACACTGCTCAAAGGAATGTCGATACTCCGATCCAAAGAGGAGGTTAATAAGCTCGGCAACAATGACACAAACCAACAACTCTCGAAGAGAGATAATTTCAGAACGAATGAAAAAGAACAACCCTTCTCATATTCCAGGAGTGATAGAAAAAGGGAAATCTACAAAGAGAATAAATGGAACCCTTCGCTGGGTAGGAAAAAGAGGAGGAAATGGAACTGGTCCTTCCCCATCAGAACTTTTGTTGCTCGTTGCTTTGGGCAATACGTGGGAGAACAATTTGCCTGTAATAACATTTCCCAATCTCCCAAAAAAGAAAAGAAGGCAACCGGGATTTCCTACGCATTACAAAGTAGACGTGGGGAACGAAAAACTAAAAGTGGCAATAGAAGTGGACGGCGGAAGCCACTGCTTGCTTGGAAGGAAAGAACAAGACCTAAAGAAGGAGAAAAGACTAACAGAATTAGGGTGGAAAGTATTGAGGTTTACAAACAAGGAAGTAATGACAAATCTTTCGAAGGTGTTATTGGTGATAAAGAAAGAGATCAAGGCTTTGTAGAATTCTATGACCTGGAGGTAGAGAATGAGCATAATTACTTTGTAGAAGGTGTCCTTGTTCACAACTGCCACCACATTTCATCTTTCAGCGGCCAGTATGCTGAAATTTTACAGAGCGTTCTCGCTCCGGTAAGGATAGGACTGACGGCGACGATGCCAAAGAATAAAGAGGCTGAGCTTGCTGTTGAGGCGTTTGTTGGTCCTATCATTGATAAAGTATCAATTGAAGAAGGACAAGAGAGGGGGATTATGGCGGATATAAAGATTAAGTTTCTGAAGGTTCCTATCTCCTCACAGATAAGGGAGCTTCGCAAATATTCCGATGTGTATGATGCAGGGGTTGTTAATCGACCTGCTCAGCACGTCCTTGTCGTGGCGAAAGCTAAAGAGCATATAGCTAAAAACGATTCAGTACTGATCATCGTCAATCGAATAGATCACGGAGATAATCTTCTTAATGAATGCAATCGGCAGAAAGTAAAAGCTTTCTTTGCAAGAGGCTCCACTGAAGGAGCTGTTCGATTGCAACTGAAGGATGCTTTGAACAACAAGAAAATCCACTGCGTGATTGCAACAACTATCTGGAAAGAAGGCATCAATATACCTGAGCTAAATGTAATCATCAATGCTGCTGGCGGCAAGTCAGAGATCGCAACGCTGCAAACAATCGGAAGAGGGTTGAGAATCACTGCAACAAAAAAGGAATTGATTCTCTATGACATTATGTGCCTTGACCATCCATATTTAATTGCTCACCTGGGTGAGCGTCTTGCCATCTACAGTGAAATGGGATGGCTTTAGAAAGGAGAAACAAATGGGAAACCCAGTGAATCTCGCCTTGCTTATGATAAAAGAAGTGAGGGATGCTTTGACAAGCGGAACAAAACACTATCGAATTTCAGACAATAAACTGCTCACGACGGACAAAGAAATCATTGAAGCCCTTGTGTTGGAAGGGAAGATTGCTTTTGAACCAACACAAAGAACAAACGTGGGATGAAGAAGAAAAGGAGGTAATACAAACATGGAAGAAGCTAAGCAAATATTTTATTTTACCATAGCTTTTGCCGCAGGAGTGCCCTTCATTGGAGGATTAATTATTTATCGAGGCAAGGGGGATCATAAGCTCTGGTGGGTAGTGGGTTGGGTAGAGCTGTGCGTTTTGCTTCATGGTTTAGTTCAAATGTATCTTGCAATTGGTGGAAAGTTTGTCTAATGAAAACCTTCGATGTCATAGCATGCCTTGAAGACAAAGGACAGAATAATATAGAAAAAGGAGGAAACAATGATCAACAAAAAAGTATGGGAAATACGGGAGAAGGTTGGTTTCACGGCGGAATCGTTCAACCTATTTCGAAAAATAACCACAGCAGGTTCGATGATGTTCTCTTTGAACAATGAAATGCCTTATTTCTTGAAGCCAGAGATCGATTCGGTGATAAAAGGAATCATCAAACTGGAGAATAAGTTTTTCAGACAGATAGGAGTTGATAAGAAAGAATATAATCGTCTTCTGAAGCAATACCGAGATACTGGAAAATGAAAACCTTCGATGTCATAGCATACCTTGAAGACAAGGGCATCGAGATTGTCTACTCAGGCAAGAATGTCAGTTCAAGTGGAGGGTGGATTGGAATTCAATGCCCATTCTGCGGAGACAACTCCTCTCATGGGGGAATCAATCTCATATCCAAAGCCTATTCATGCTTCCGGTGCGGAGGAGGCACAGAAAAAAGAAGCGTTCTTGATCTTATACAGATGCTCGAATCTTGTTCTAAAAGCAAAGCCTGGGAAATTACCAGGAAATATCAAAATCTGGATTCGTTTCACGAAGAGAAGGAGATTATAAGAGCAAGCAAGATTGAGATGCCATCAGGTGTCAGTAAAGAGTTTCCAGATGTTCATATAGAATATCTCAAGAAGAGGGGCTTTGATCCTAAACAAGTCATTGACAAATATGATTTATATGCGGGCAAATACACTGGCTTCTTCAAGCACCGAATAGTAATCCCTGTTTATCTCAACGATCAAATGGTTACACTTGTGGGCAGAGACATATCTGGTTTGGCAGACGAGCCTTACAAAGCATGGCCTTCAGAGCAATCAAAGCTGTCAACGAAAGAAACCCTCTACAACATAGATTCAATAAGAAAAAATGTTATAATAGTTGAGGGGATACTTGATGTGTGGAGAATAGGAGATGGTGCTGTTGCCACATTCGGAACGAAGTTCACTCCAAAACAGCTTATGCTCTTGAAAGGCATTGAAAAGGCATTTGTCATGTATGATGCAGAAGCTCAGAAAGAAGCCCATAAACTGGCTGCTTCTCTGTACGGTCTTGTTGGGTGTATTGAGATCATGGAGCTATCACATGGAGATCCTTGTGACTTAACTCAATATGAAGTTGAAGAACTGAGAAAGGACATTGGATTATGAAAGAACCATTTAAAAGAATAAAATTTCGTGGAGAAACACTTGTCAAGATAGTCCTTTGCAATGATGTCATAAAAAGATACCAAGATCAAGGACTGCGATTGACTTTGCGGCAATTGTATTATCAGTTGGTTACAATGAACGTCATTCCGAATGAGGAGAAGTCCTATACAAATCTCTCCACTGTTGTCAGCAACGCCAGGCTTGCGGGTATTATGGATTGGGATGCTATTGAAGATCGTGTGCGTCGACCCAGAACTCAAGGGGAGTTTCGTGACCTTAAGGAACTCATAGAAGCAGCTATTAATGCTTATCGCCTCCCAAGATGGAAAGGACAAGATCATTACGTTGAATTATGGGTTGAAAAGGATGCTCTTGCAGGAGTTCTTGAGCCAATAGCCAGAAAATTTCATGTTACAATGATGGTCAACCGAGGGTACTCCTCTCAATCAGCAATGTATGAAAGCTCAAAAAGGTTTAATGAACATGATGGGGCGCAACTTTCAACGCTATTTTATCTGGGAGATCATGATCCTTCTGGAGAAGACATGGTCAGAGACATTCAAGATCGTCTTGATATGTTCTGCAATTACCACGTAGAGGTGCATAAACTTGCATTGACGATGGACCAGATAGAAGAATATAACCCTCCTCCAAACCCAGCTAAGATAAAAGACCCCAGGGCAATGGCCTACATACGGGAGCATGGAAACTCTTCCTGGGAAGTAGATGCTTTGCCCCCAGAGGTGTTGACAGAAATCATTGAACACGCCTTCAGCTCTGTTTTAGACACAGCGTTGATGAATAAGGTAATTGAACAAGAAGGGAAAGACAAAAATAAACTCCGCAGACTTTATAAAAAACCTTAAACTTTTTTTCTTGACAAAAGAAATGAATATATTATGATAATGCTCACAGTGTATTCGGGCACACTGATATTAAAGAAAACAGGCAATGATATGAAAAGCTATTTATTTGGGGGTAAGATAATTCGTTATTTTGCCCGAAGCAAAATTAACCAGCCTGTTTTCTTGTTAATCTTGCCCTCAAATAAATAGCTTTTTTTATTGCCCAAAATATTTAGGAGGGTCTGTATGAAAGATTACCCCATTCTAACAGCTATAGAAATGGCAAAGGAAGCAATCCCTTACAGAAGGGAGCTGCGCTCATTAGTAAAAAGTGTGGTGTCTACTATTCTTCTCACTCAAATCATTTATTGGTGGAACAAGAAAAAGCAGAGGCCTTTCTATAAGTATAAGCTTCCAATAGAACCACAACGACCTGATGAGACCGACGCAGATTACGAGCACCGATCTGCATATTACACAAAAGGGGACTCTTGGTGCGAGGAACTTAACATATCAAGAGAAGAATTTGATTCCGCACTAAAAAACATTGCTCATAAGAAAGGGGAAGAAGAACTTCACCCTGAGAATCCAATCATAGACTGCATTGAATATTATACTACCAGAGAAAGGCTCACCTTCTACAATATAGTTAAACCAGATTTGCTGAGTAGATTAATTGAAGCAGCTTCTATTTATGATAATTTAAAGGACATCTACAAAAGTGTGAATTCCACTTTAGCAAACTATCGGTATCCCACTTTAGCAAACTATCGGTATCCCACTTTAGAAACCGAAGAAAACCCACGTTTGAATATATCAGAGATTACTTCAGAGACTATCAAAGCAGAGACTACCACAGAAACTGGTTCTAAAGAACCAGTAGAACAGTTTGCTCCGCAAACTGGGTTTAATCGTGAAGTATTCAAGTCAGACAGGAGATCAAGAGCAAGGGAAGTAAAACTTCAACTACCACCTGCTTCAGGGGATGCTAAATACATCATAGAATCTCTGTGGAAGGAAAAAGCAGACAGTCGACTGACACAACATAAAGAAGGAAGTAAGATATATCTGAGCATAGCGAAAGTCATTGACCAGATGAGGGCAGGTACATTCTTTAATGAAACAGAATTTAAGGATGTGTATAAAGGATATAGATTTAACAGAAGGGACTTCTCGCTGTCTTTTGATCGATTGATAAAAGCTGCCTTCTCACCTGACTACGGCCCTGTAAATGGTGGATACAAAGAATACCTGCAAAAGCTCCCTCTGTTGACCTTTCTGTACAATCCAGATGGTAAAGACAGGAAGCATCAATCCTTGTTTATACACTTCCTTGAGAATGAACCAGAGCGTTTGAGTGAGAGGCTTACTGCTAAAATAGACAAGGACGCCCCTGCTGCTCAGTTGCTCGCTGAGGGATTTAAGAGACTGGCAAACATGAACAGCCATGAATTGAATAATGTGCAATGGAGAGACATTGGACATACGGTTGACAGAATAAAGAAAGTACTCCCTGAATACAGGGAAAAAATAAGGAGATTCGATCATCATCAGAGCATGGGGGATTACGAAGATGGGGAATCGTTCTTGGCAAAGTTTATTATTGAGGCATTGGAAGAGGAGATGCTGACTTCTGGTCTTAATATCACAACAGGCTGGTTGTGTTCAGACACGACATTTGATAGACGCTTACCTGATTACTTGAAGAGGTATAATTATATGAGAAAGGATTAATATGGCTAAGATTGTTCGGAAGTCCTTAGAAACTACTATTGAGAATCAGATAGTAACAGCGGTGATTGTGTCAACAGCATTCATAAGCAAAATAGAACCAGTTATAAATCTCGATTTCTTTATCAATCCCTATGCAAAGACAATCTGTAAATGGTGTCTGCAATACTTTGAGAAGTATGGTAAAGCACCTGGCATGAGCATCAAGCCAATCTTCGATGTTGAGAAACATAATCTCGACAAAGCGGAGGCGGAAATCATCGGAACGCTGCTTTCAAAACTCAGTGAGGATTATGTTGAAGGGCAAGGCGTTAATGAGGAGTATATATATGACAATGCTCTGAAGCTGTTTGAAGAAAGAGACCTGACTCTTAGACTTGAACAAGCGACAAGACTGAAGGACGTTGGCAAGATCAATGAGGCGAAGGATTTGATGATCCAACCATCAAAAGTAGAGCTGGCGGTTACGAATTGGTTTCAGCTTAGTGACCCTGAAGTGATGCGCTCTGTTTTTGACATGGAGAAAAGAGAATTGATTAGCTTTCCAGGGATTCTCGGAAAGGCAATTGGTCCATTAGAACGAGAATGGCTTGTCGGTCTTCTGGGGAACTTCAAAAGAGGCAAGTCAGTTTACATGATGGAATTTGTTATGAGAGCCCTTCTGAAGCATTTGAAAGCGGCTGTCATCTCATTGGAGATGTCAAAGATTTCTACATCAGAACGCTACTACAAACGGGTAAGTGGTCTTGGTGATGAGGACGCATATCTATACCCAGTATTTGACTGTCAGAAAAATCAGCTTGGTTCCTGTGAAAGGCCGAGAGAGAATTCTGTAAGAATCAGAAACAATAAAAGAGACAAGATCAGCAGAGATATTTTTGTATCGAATTATATTCCTTGTACTCTATGCAGAGGAAAGAATACTGACTATGAACCCGAAGTATGGTATGAAAGATTAGAGGTGCCTAAGTTCACTTTGAAAGAAGTGAAGAAGAAGTGGCGAGGGTTTGAAATGATGTATGGTGATAATCTACAAATCAAATGTTATCCACGGTTCTCAGCAAGTGTTGATGATATAAGGAGAGACTTAGACTTCTTAGAAAGATCACAGGATTTCATACCGGATTTGATAATCGTGGACTATGCAGACATCTTGAAACCAGATAAGGGCACAAGGAAGGAAGATCATAAGGCGATTGATTCTATATGGAAGAGTTTAGCAGGGCTTGTTGCGGAAAGGCGTTGCTTAGGAGTTACTGGCAGTCAGGGGAATCGACCTTCTTTAAAAAAAGAACAGCATGAGGAAGAGGACTTGGCTGAATGGATTGGCAAGCTTGGTCATGTTGATGTGTTCCTTGCCCTTAATCAAACACCTGATGAGAAACGAAAAGGAGTCATTCGTTTTAACATGCTTGCCCATAGGCATAAGAAATTTGTGTCCGACGAAGACGTGATAGTGTTGCAACATTTGGATACCATGCAAATGATCCTTGATTCAGAATATACGAAGTGAGTGTGTTATTATGAAAGTAGAGAAGATGAGCAGAAAGAAAGTGGGGACTACTGGTTATTGTCATAACTGTAGATGGGATTATATAAGAAAAAGTAGATACCAGAAATGGTGCACACCTTGTGGTCTGAAGAAAGGCTCTGTATCGAAGGAGTATACAGAGAAATTTATTGCTTCATTATGAAAGGAAGAACATGAGCTTATGTCGTTTGATGGTTGAAGACTTCATGTATGGACGTGGTCTTTGGGCAGATGATCTTGATAAGAAAACAATGATTAATCGAAATTATAACCGGAGTGATCTGCTTTTTGGTATTGCCTATGCAGAAGGATTGCTCGAAGAAGGACATGAAGAAGAGCCTTTTTTTGAATATAATCTACGAAATTTTATAATATGGGCAAATGAGCGGTTGTTAATGCATTTCTTTAAAAGGAGGTAAATATGGGAGCAGCGGAAGATTTTATAAAGGAGAGCAAGAAGATAAAGCGAAAAGGCATTTCCGATTTGAATGCCTATCTTAAAGAAGAAACTGATTTCTTTACCGCGCCCGCTTCAACAAAGTATCATGGAGCGTTTGAGAAAGGGCTTGTGATTCACAGCCTTGAAGTTTATGACGCTGCCCATCAGATGAACGATGGCTGGTCATTGGGATTAGATAAAGAATCAGTGTCAATCTGCTCCTTATTCCATGATATTTGCAAAGCAAATTATTATGTGAAGGAGAAGAGAAATAAAAAGATCAATGGAACTTGGCACGAGGTAGATGTTTGGGGAGTGAAAGAAAAACTTCCTATGGGTCACGGAGAGAAATCCGTCTACCTTCTACAAAAGTTCATAACATTAACAGATGAGGAAGCTCTTGCGATACGATGGCATCTTGGAGGGTTCGACCCCGGCTTTCATTTCTTTTGGCCGAGTGGTGAACCTGCGAAGCAAGCATTCATTCAGAATAAATTAGTGGCCTTGATCGCTTGCGCTGACCTCTTTGCAGCTTACTTACTGGAGGAGGAAAAGTAAATGGAAATGATTAAGCTCTATTCCCTTAACAAAAAGGAAATGAATGGGAATATGAATACTATGTACGGAAAGATAACCGGCAAGAAATGGTATGAGAAAGAGAAAGAACGAATTGGTTCCCAGCCAGGAAGAACTGTCAAGATCGTGGGCAATGATTTTTTTGTAAATATGATTGCTCAGTAAAGGAGAGTTATGAAAGAAGATCGTTGTCAAGAGAAAGTCCCAGGGGAAGGGAGATTCGGTTGCTTTCACTGGCATCAATGCAAAAAGAAAGTGTGGAAAGATGGTTATTGTAAAATACATCATCCGGATTCTTACACAGAGAGGCAAGCGAAATCAGCACTGGCATGGCAAAGGAAGCAAGAGAATACTCCTTTAGCCAGAGCCCGTAAGAGAATCATTGAACTCGAAAAAGAAATTGAAATCCTGAAAGGAGAAAAGAAGTGATTACTATATGCAAGAAATTTCATTTTGATGCAGCCCACAGACTGCCGAATTATGAAGGACAGTGCGCCAATTTACATGGACATCGCTGGGAAGTTGAGGTAGAGATAGCAGGGGAGATTGATTCAAAAACGGGAATGATTGTAGATTTTGGTATACTGAAGTCTATGGTTAAAGAAACCTTCCTTGATGAGTTTGATCACTCTTATCTGAATAATCACTCGTTGAATCCTACAGTGGAGAATCTTCTGAGGCTGATAGTTGCTTATTTGAGGACAACGATTGGAATTGGAGAAATGGTACCATTCCTCCGCTTAGTAAGAGTTCGCCTCTATGAAAGCCCCGATGCTTATGCAGAATGGAGGGTGGATGAATGAGGGTATATTCGGTGTTCCGTAGCATCAACGGGGAAATCTGCCATGCTCATCAAGGTAGCATTTGCACATTCATTCGTCTGGCAGGCTGCAATCTCACGTGTAAATGGTGTGATTCGAAGAAGGCCCAGGATCCTTTTTCAGGGGAGGAAATGCCTATAAGGAAGATTGCCAACACTGTTGAGGGGTTAAATTGCAAGACTGTTACTATAACAGGGGGGGAACCTTTGTATCAATTAAGAAGTCTCCGTTCCCTTGTTGAAAAGTTACTGACCATTCCTTCTACAACGATCTCCATTGAAACAAATGGCTCCTTTCCTATTCCAAGGTGGAGTGACAGTCTTCACCAGATTTGTTGGGTGGCAGACTATAAGCTCCCTTCAAGTGGAATGGAAAGGTTTATGAATATAAAAAATTATCGCAGCTTGACCCACAAAGATTTCATAAAGTTTGTGGTGGATGATGAGTTGGATTATAATCAAGCAAAGTATATTATGCATGAGATCGTCGCCTATGGGTGTGGTAGGGCAACCTTTGCCTTGTCACCTACGTCCAATATGAATCCTAAGAAACTTATAGAATGGATGTTGCGGGACAATGGAAGGGGTGTTTCTGGAAAGATACTTAGTTTACAGATACATAAAATCCTTGGATTGATGGAAGACAGTCCAGAATAAACGGAGAGTGGCGCAGATGGTAGCGTGCCTGCTTTGGGTGCAGGAAGTCGGAGGTTCAAATCCTCCCTCTCCGATCAAAAAACATCTGTGAATTATATTATGATGAGAGTAGAAAGGAAGTTTTCATGAGAGCCCTTTTACAAATCCCTGATCTTGTTCTGCGAAAGTGCATTAAGACACTGAATGATAGTAATCTGTGTGCAAAGCGAGAGATCGTTTCATTGAAGAAAGAGGACATGGTAAAAGTATTCGCCTATCAAATAGAAAGCGTCCCTGAGGAGAAACAAAAAGAGATTCCGGATTATGTAGTCGAGCTATACAATTACATCTTTGAGGATGAGGCTAAGAAGAAGATCGTACAGAGCTACAAGTATATGCCAAAGATGTCCCCATTCGGCAGTAGAGAAGGGACACAAGCATACATCATTGATGAGATGTTTCTCAAAGGAGGAGTAACCATTGAAGACATTGCCATGACATGTAACACCACAAAACGGAGAATCAAAAATCATATGACCCATGTGAGAACTAAATTTAACAAAAAGTTTGTCCGTAATACTGACGGACGATATTATATAAAGGATATTATAAATGATAAGACAGAAAAGGCTGGAAAAGCACCTCAAGGATTTCTTGATTGAATTGGGTTTGGATATTAACGATCCTAATCTTCAAGATACCCCCAAGAGAATGAGTCGAATGTTTGTTGAGGAGTTTCTTTCGAATGTAAATAGAAAGCCTCCTCTTGACCTTATAAAATCCTTTCCAAATGATAAGCAATATGATGAGATCATCATGCTTGACAATATACCGTTTGTTTCCCTCTGTAGTCACCATATGCTGCCTTTTCCAGGCCTTGCTTGGCTTCTGTATATACCAAACAAAACCCTTGCAGGGGCTTCGAAGCCTGCAAGAGTACTGGAATTTTTTTCAAAGAAGCCACAACTTCAGGAGAATCTTGGTATGGAAGTGGTGGACTTCTTTGAAGAGGATATATATCCAAAAGGAGTTATGCTTGTCATGAGAGCTGTGCATGGATGTATGAGTTGTCGTGGTGTCAAGACTGGACAAGGTTCTGGGCTGACTACTTCAATTACAAGAGGAATATTCAGAGATAATATGGATACAAGAGCAGAAGGTTTGTCTCTTATACAAACATCTGTCCTTTTGAAAGGAGCAATGGGATGAGAAACAGTAAAGGATTTTTAGTGGACTGTTTGTTTGTGGGAATAGAGGCAGAAGGTCCTTATAGAGGAAGCAAGACTCTTTTTGTGGCCACTAATCATACTTCCTTTAAAAGAATATGGGAGGCGGCACAGTCCCATTGTGCCAAAAATATTTATTTTGGGGCCGGAGGAACATTTTCCTTCCCTGAAGGAATAACAAGGGGAGAGATTCTTCGTTTGTGCCAACACTATGTTCTTATGTTGGAGACAAACAACCCTGCTACTATGAATTGGTTTCATTGGTGGTTTCCTGAAATTAAGATAATTTTAAATTTGCCGGCAACGCCAGATTTTATAAAAGTAGATAACCCTGAGGAAGGATATTCTACAATGAGTGATTTATTCTCAGCAACTCATTGTAGAACTCCTTACAATGATCCTTTTTATGAAGAGGATATTGAAGTATGAAGATTTTCCAGATTGAATCCACAAATTATTGCAACGCTTCCTGTTCCTATTGCCCGCATTCAAAGATGACTCGAAAAAAGGGTACTCTGACTCCAGAAATATTCCTTCAAGCTGTTAAGGTCAATGAAAGTGATTACATTGGTCTTCATCATTTTGGGGAACCGTTGCTCAATAAGTTCCTACCCGAAATTATTTCCATGGCACATTACTTTGGTATTAAAGTAGAATTTTCTACAAATGGTAATGCTAACGGCAATGTTGAGTTGGTTAAGAGAGTGATGGATGCTCAACCATATATGATTCGTTATGCCTCTGATGCTTTTAACAATCTCGAATTCCTCAGGATGATAACTACGTTTAACAAAACGACAATTATAAAAACACATTCCGTAAAGTATGGAACTAAGCCCTTTACAACCTTTGCTGGTGCTGTAGAAGGAGAATCCCAGATAAAAGGAGAGTGTTACTTTAAAAAGTATCAATATACCTGTGTCTTGTGGGATGGGAGAGTTGTGCCTTGTTGCTGTGACTACGATGGTGTAGAAGTTATAGGTGATATATGGAGTGGAGTTGCCTTCAAAGAAAATTATGATTTGTGTAAGAAATGTTCAGGATACCAATTCACGGAGGGAGGTTTATGGAAAGAAGAATAGTTAATCTTCCATTAGAATCTTTGGAACAAAGGTATACTGGAGAATGGCGCCAGTATTTTGAACAGCACATGAAGCCTTTTCTTACAATCGATGGGGTTCCACTGACTTCAAAAATAGAGGACGGGGCTTTCTTAGACATTTGTGGAACTAATTACTTCAAAGCAACACAGATGGCGGATACTGTTAAATTCATCTACACAAACAAAAAAGATCGTATGGATGATGTTGTCTTTTTCACTCATGATGTATGGCATTGTGGTATTGAAGCACTCGCCTATATCAGGGATGGTATGAAGAAGAGGTACAAGATAGCCGGCTGTCTTCATGCAGGGACTTATGACAAATTTGATCCTATCACAATGATGGGTATGGGTTACTGGGGCAAAGATTATGAGAATAGTTTGTTTCGTATCTTCGATTACATATTTGTCGCTACAGAATGGCACAAGCGGCAGTTGATTCACTCAAGAGATGTGGAGCCAAACAAAGTACATGTAACCGGCTTTCCTATCTACTTTGATAAGACGAAGCATGAAAAAGTGAATAAGGAAAACATCATAGTTCTACCGAACAGGTTGTCTAAAGACAAAAATCCACAGATGTTTGAAGTTGTGAAGGAATATTTTCATTGGCGGCAAATAAAGGGCTGGCAGTTTATCAGAACATTTTCTGATGATGGTTCCTTTTTGAGTAAAGAAGAATATTGGAAGCTGCTTCATCGAGCAAAGCTTATGATCAGCTTTGCCGACCATGAAAACTGGGGAATCTCAATTCAAGAGATGCTGTTTGCCGGTGGTTATGTAATCGTACCGAACAAGCTTAGTTATGTGGAACTATACAATCCATTTGTCAGGTATAACAATGCTACAGACCTGTTTCAGATCGTAGAAAAAGTAATTATGTCTATGGGTGGTACAGAAACCCTCATAACTAAATTGAGAGAAAAGGACAAAGAATATGCTTTAAAGCGGGGGAGAGAAGCAATACCAAATATGCTGAGGATTATGAATGATGAATGATGCAATAAAGGTGATGATCGATTCCGGCGCCCACAGTTTATATACAAAAGAAGTTATGAGAAAAGAGGATAACTATGATTACTACGAATCAGATGATTTCTGGGCTTTCGTTGACAGCTACGCCGCCTTCATTAAAGAGAATAAAGACAACATAGATACCTATGTAAATGTTGATGTCATATTCAATCCTGAGCTGACGTGGAAAGTTCAGAGGTATATGGAAGATGTTCATAAATTAAGCCCGCTCCCTGTCTTCCATTCTGGAGAGGACTTTAAGTGGTTAAAGATGTATGTTGAGAACTATGATCATATTGGCATGTCTGGTCTTGGTCAAAGGGCGAAGAAAGCGCAATGGATTAAGAATGTAGGAGATCCCGCTTTCAGAATTGTCTGTGATGATAAAGGGATGCCGAAAGTGAAAGTACATGGTTTTGCAATGACAAGTCCTGACTTAATGGTTATTTACCCCTACCACTCAGTCGATTCGGGGAGTTGGTTCCAATTCGGTAAGTATGGTCTGATCATTGTTCCTAAAAAGAGAAATGGAAAGTTTATCTATGATGAATCCCCACACATAATCAGCGTCTCTACACGAAAAACAAGAAAGATGGAGGCGGAGAATTTCGATCACCTTCCTGATATGGAGAAGAAGGCCTTCATGGAATATATAGAGATGAAAGGTTTCAAAATGGGAAGCTCTGAATTGGAAGAGGTTGCTTTTGATAATACAAAGGTAGAGTTTCCTATAGGGAAAACAGAAATCTCTGATAAGGAAGTTGTTATTGAGCAAGGTATTTGTAACAACAGTTACATCAGAGATGAGTTAAACTTGCAATTCTATTTGGATGCAGAGAAGAATATACCACCATGGCCACGCCCATGGAAAAAGCTTATCAAAGCGACACAGTTTCCCTTTTAGAAAGGAGTAATATATGAGCAAGAAAAGTTATATCATTGTGCGAACAAGATTCACTGGGATTCATCAGTGGAAGGACGCCCCTGCTGAAGTTGATTTCTTAAAAGCTATTCATCGTCATGTGTTTCATGTAGAAGCAAAGATACCTGTGACACATAACGACAGGCAGCTTGAGTTCTTTATGGTTCAGAGATTTCTGGATGAGTGTGGCCAGAAATTACTTCTGGATCCGCCTGCCATATACATAGGACATGTATCCTGCGAGATGATAGCCGATGAATTGGTGGACAAAATATCCAAACGATATGGAATCAAGAGAGACATCTCTGTGTCTGTATTTGAGGATAACGAGAATGGGGGCTGTGTGGAGTTATGATATTATACTTGGCGGGAAATTTTCCCTTACTCAATAATATCAAGAAAGAACGGGAGTTCATGGACAAACTCCTGTCACAAGGAAGACCCTACCACCGATTGGTGTCTTTTTATTATCCAAAGACATGTAAAAATGTTCTCCAGTTGAAGGAAGAAAAGCTGAAAGGTAGAAAGAATGGAAGAAAGAAAGCTCGGTAAAACAGAAATGGATTTTAACGAAGCCAGAGACAAAGCAGAACTGATGGCGGCCTACTTGTGTTTGAAATTCTCTTGGATGAAAAGCTTTCGTTTCAAAGGAGACGTTGGTTTTCGTGCGAATAGAAAGAAAGAATCTTTGAGGAAAAAAGAGGCTGCTGGGGAGGAGATCAGCTTTGGATTGAACATGATTCTAACTTATGAGGATGAGGAAGGGAATATCAGAGAAACAGATATTGTTTTGAAGCATAAAGAAAGACCTTTCTATGAAATAGTCTTCACGGCTCTTGCAAAGAAACCAACGACAGCAGACCTTGTTAAACAATGGAAGGATACTTGGCTTATTTTATATTCGGGAGGAACTCCAGTAAACCCGAAAGCGATTTTAGTCACGAAGTTGGGGGAGTTCCCTGAGCAATGCTTTGTAAAGGTAAATGAACAGAAGGTAAAGCGTGGTAGATTCAGAATGGCATTCGGAAAATGGGCGAAATGGTCGCCCGCAAAACAGGTGAACATCTTTGGAGAGGGTATTGACAAGGAGTTTGAAAAAATAAGGAGAAACAAATGAAACTTGATCGTGAAGAATTACTCAAAGTATTAGCCGCCGTCCGCCCAGGGATTGCAAAAAAGGAAATTATCTTACAGGCCACACATATTATATTTACAGGGGATGCGGTGGCTACTTACAATGATTCAATTTGCATTATCCATCCATACGAAACAGATTTTCAATGCTCTGTTCAAGGGGAGGAGTTCTATAAGGCTCTTGAAAGCATCAATGAAAAGGAAGTGGAAATCATTGTTGAAGAGAAGCAGGTGCGTATCAAGAGCAGAAGAACAAAAGCAGGCCTGTCCACTTTAGTTGGCGAAAAGGAAAAAGTGGAAGGCATGATTCAGAACTTGCGAGAAAAAACAAGTGTAAAAAGATTCTGGAGAAAACTGCCCGGAGATTTTGTTCAGGGTGTTTTCCTGTGCATGTTCTCCACAAGCAAAGACATGACCAAAGGAGTTCGTTGTTGTGTTGCCACCAGAAATAATGAGATTTTCTCCACAGACAATCTTAGACTCAGCAAATATGTAATGAATGGTTCCATGGATAGTGTGCTCATTCCCTCAAAAACAGCGGTCGAATTGGTTAAATATGATCTTACAAGATACGGAGTGTCTGAGGGATGGACACACTTCTTAACAAAGGATAATGTTATGTTCAATTGCAGAACTATGGCTGGAGATTATCCTTTCGATGCTATCAACAGATTCTTCCGTCCTCCGGAAGAAGAAATTATTCTGCCAAAAGAATTGCAAGATGCAATGAAAGCCGCTGCTGTATTTGCTGCTGGAGATGTTGATATTGCAAAGATGATTGAAGTTAAAATAAAGGGAAATAAGATCACTTGCAAGAGTGAGAAAGAACGAGGATGGATGGAGAAGGAATTGGATGTCGAGGGAGATGTGGATGATGTTGTGTTTTATATCAACCCTATCTTCATGGCTCAGATTCTTGAGAAATCAACATCTCTATTCTTGATACAAAAGGAAGAGTTTCCAGACAAGGCTGTGTTTACAAATGCAACTTTTCAGCATATCGTGGCACTACCTGAATGAAGGAGGAATGAATGCATATCATAGTAAACAACAAGCAGTTTAAATTTAGTGACTTGAAGGAGCTTATCGCTTATCTGATGGAAATCCCCCTTGCTCACGCAAAGCATGGTTCTATCGATGCCTTTAAAGAGAATATCTCAACAGCTTCTATTTTGGTATCAGAACTGTGTGCGATACAACACGCAGAACTATCAGG
>Ga0268280_1000428_pt1 | contig 36587 bp, 29 predicted proteins | sample saktaG_9_FD_190139 | JGI IMG/M metagenome (GOLD analysis project Ga0268280, IMG submission 190139) | Saline water microbial communities from Sakinaw Lake, British Columbia, Canada - sak_2011_5_24_40m | ecosystem: Environmental > Aquatic > Non-marine Saline and Alkaline > Saline ...
CCGGTTCGATTCGTGACCCTGACCCTTTCGCTCAACCGGAGCCCGGGGATCCAGATGACAGATTCCCTGTCCACGAGCAGGGGGATTCTCGCTCTTTTCAGCCGGGGCACCTTTTCATCCATGAAGACGTCCTGAACCTTCTTCCTTTTTCCTTTCATCCCGAGAGGCTCAATCCTGTCGCCCGGCATCCAGTTTCTCACTTTCATGGGGAGATAAATTCTATCGGGGTCGACGAACACGACGCTATCCGAACCCATGGCAGTCTGGGATCTTTCCACATACTGAAAAGACATCGATCCCCCCCACTCCGGAATATCAATCTCACCGGGCACTTCCACTTCATAACTGTACGTATTCCCACTCCCTTTTTCATTCCGCCTCTTCATCTCCTTTTCGGATGCCGCCCGTGACGTCCCCGCTTTCGTCTCAAAACAGAGAGCGGCGTATTCTCTTCTGACCCTGGCATTGAAAGGCATGTCCAGGACGGCGCTCGGGTTCTCTCCGTTTATGATTTTCATGACTGCTTTGACGTGGCGGTATCCGATCCCGTTTTTCAAAGGCGACATTCTAAGAAGAATCGCCTTGACGACCCTTTGACGGAGCGCCTCGTGCATGAGGCGCAACTCATCTATTGGAATCTTAAGAATCTCTTCCTGACCGGTCACGTTCCATCGATTCAGCATATCCTCGACGACCTTCTGGATGTAATCATCTTCCATCCGAATGATCTCCGCCATCCGGCCCAAGTTTTCCACCAGCCGAAGGTTATACGCATCAACCAATTCCGGCAGAAGTCTTTTCCTTATTCTGTTCCTCAGGCAGATATCGCGTTCATTCGAACTGTCCTCAACAAAGGCCGCCTCCTCCCGCTCCAGAAATGCGAGGATCTCTTTCCGTGTCACCTCGATAAGCGGTCTGATGTAGACGTGATCCCGTATGGGCGTCATGCCCCTGAGTCCCTCCGGGCCGCTTCCCCTCAGCAACCTCATCAGCACCGTTTCCGCCTGATCATCCAGGTGATGCCCGAGAGCAACCTTGTTCATCCTTTCTCTGCTCCTCAATTCATCAAAAAAAGCATAGCGTTCCTTCCGGCAGGTTTCCTCAAGGGAGCCCTTATCCCGGCGAAGAGCCTCCCCGATATCCGCCTTCCTTGAAAAAAGAGGAGTCTTCAGGGATTCACAAAGCCTCCGGACGAAAATCTCTTCCCGATCCGATTCAACCCCGCGCAAGCCGTGATTCAAATGCGCCACGGCCAGGGTCAGATCATACCCCTGCGCCGAAAGCCGGTTCAGGATTTTCAGAAGAGCAACGGAATCCGGACCGCCCGAAACCGCGACAAGGACCCGGTCATGCTTACGAAGAAGATCGTACTTTTCGATGGTTCGCCTGACTTTATTCATCATGATGCGATCGGCCCGTTCCTTGGTCCCTGTGCGTCCTGCCGCATGATTCTGTGTGCCCGCGCGGCCTGAAGCAGAAAAACTTCGAGTTTTGCATTGATCATCTGCGGAAACGGATTCCCGTCGCTCTCGACAGCCAGGAACGGGAGCTCCGCAACCCTGTCACGAGTCTCATTTTTTTCTCCCTTCCATCTCCCGAAAGATCTATAGCGGTCCCTTCCCATCTCCTGGGTTAGAATCGCTTCAGATACCCGGTTGGGCATGCAGCCGAAAGGTCCGATGGCGATGACACCGCAGCAGGGATGGAAGATCTCTGTAACGGCAGCACCGATAGTCAGAATCGCTTCACCCGTCAGTTGCGGGCTGATGAGATGATGAACCTTCCGGATCATCCCGTCCACATTTTCCAGCCGGTATGGAAACAGTCCCGATCGCGCCATGATTCGCTTTATGGTTCTTTCATAGCGTCTCATCCAGAGAGATCTGAGAAAGAGAGATGCCCTCTCTTTCATCGTGGGACGGGCACCGGCAAGGTTGTTCTTGAAACACCAGTCCGTGTAATAAACCCATTCCGTAACGCTGGATACCTTCACCGCGAAACCCTGATCCGCGAGTTTTTCCACGAGATATTGCCTGGAGAGATCGTCATGCCTGACATAGATCTCTCCGGTCATCAGGATTTGAGGAATTTCCTCCCGGGGCTTCATAAGAGGTATCTCTTCAAGATTTTTCGCCACGTCCCCGAGGGCATCCCTGAGGTCATCGAAGCCAGGCAAACTCTCCAGGATCTCAACAATCCGCTTTGACTGGGTTCTGAAAATTTCCAGCGCCGACTCTCTGTTTCTCGCGTTCGCGAGGAGCAGGGAATAGATATCGTTCATGACATCGGATATCACAATGCAGGCCCACAGCCTCAGCGTCAGGTCCTTTCCCACGGAACGCGTGTAGCTGTTTTCAGCTTCCAGAGAAAAAAGTGCCACATCCCTTATCCCGGACCTTGAAAGAATCTGCCGGATGTAAGGGGAATACTGGCCGAAACGGCAGGGTCCGGAGGCGCTGGGCATGAAATAGACAAGAAGCTCATCCCGGTCCCCTCTCTCGTTCAGATAATTCAACAGGGTGCCAACGGTCAGCTGAAGAGGCAGACATTCTTTGCAGCTCGTGTTTCCTCTTCCCAGCTTTAAGATTTTTTCATTGGGAGGCGACAGCGCCGTGGCCCTGACACCCATGGCCCTGAAAACAGCCGCCGTGGTCTCGAGAAGAAATCGGCCCATGGACGGAAAGACCAAGTGGACCCTTGGATGATCGAGAGGATACTCCTCGCCCCTGGAATCAACGACCCTCTGACGGCCGTGATCGTAAAAGGCCTGCCTTTCCGGCACCCTCTCTTCGTCGCTCCGGCCGCTTTCCCGGCCTTCTCTGTAGTTCCGGACGATATCCAGAAAGGCCTCGATCCGCGTTTCAAGACCGGCATCGGCGACATGATTGTCCAACTCAAGAATCAGAAAGGGCTTCTTTCCCATGATATGACGAAAGTATTCCAGCAGGAATGAATCCGGACCGCAGGAAAAATTCGTGATGAAGCAGGCGAAAAGCTGCGGGTGCTTTTTTACATAGGATGTTCCCCTGAGGATGAGCTGACCCGTCGACCAGTACATGTGATCCTGAACAGGTTCCTCTTCGATGGGAAGAAAATCATAGGGTAGAACCGGAAGGCCCCGCGAGGCGAACTTATGGGGGATGCCCATGTTGGCCTCCGGCACAAAGGCGTTATAGGACCTTCCGAAAAGGACCACGGCATAATTCCCTCCGTCGCTTTCCAGTGCCTTCAGCACCTCCCGGCCGGCCTTTTTCATTTCCACCAATACCTGTTTCTGCCTTTCCACCGCCTCTTTGAAAGCGGCGACCGCTTTCTTTTTTCCGTACCCCATGGACCGTGCCGCTTTCACGAAAGACTCCTCAGCGGATCCGAACCCTCCCGAAAAATCGACCACAGGCATCAGGATTCTCTTTTTCTCCCGGAGCTCCCTGAAGGTGTCATGATTCTTGAAGGCGCTCGCAAGATAATAGGGCTCGCCCTGTAATATGGGACAGGTTGAACTCCTCTTATGATAGCTTGTTTCGGTATACAGGGCCTTTACCTGCGGCAGAAAGAGATAGTCCGGTTGCCTCCGAAGCAGGTCTTGCATAAATCCATGGGAAAGGTCGGCGGGATAGCAAAATGGCGCCCGCCTGCGGTCGATGCCGTCCGGGTCCGGTGATTCAGGGGCCACGACGCACAGCCCCAGGCCTGTGAAAAACGAATGATACAAGGGATAATAGGTGTTCGCCATGAAGGATTTGTTGATCCCGACGGTTTTACGGTCCCCGTCTTTCTCTCCCCGATCTTCCCCGGACTTCGCGAAGACCAGAGATTCATGGAGCCTCACGATATTTTTCTTCCTGACATCGACGGTCAGCCTGAAACGAGTGTTGTACCAGCGGTTGCAGGCTCCTCCGAAGGGGTAGGTTTTCCCCTCTATCCTGATTCTGGCGATCTCGCACTTTCGATCGCATCCTTCTTTGCCCCCCTTGCAAACGAAGGGAGTCCCATGTTCCAGCGACCTGTCCTTCAGGGTTTGAAGATCAAAATGTTTTTCCTCCAGGAGATTCAGGCCGAGCCGGTGCTTGATTTCCAAGGCTACACCGAAGGCGCCCATGAGTCCCGGCTCCGGCGGGACGACCATCCGCTTCCCCGTCAGGGCTGCCATGGCGATGGGAACGGCCCGGTTGTAGCAGACGCCTCCCTGCATGAAAACTCTTTCCCCGACGGGCCTGTTGCCCTTCACGCGGTTGCTGTAGTTCATGCATACGGAGTACACCAGGCCGGCGGCAATGTCCTCCTTGTCCATGCCTTCGTGAAAAGCAGTCTTGATGTCGCTTCCGATAAAGGCTGCGCACTGGTCGCTGAAGTTCGGCGGCCTGCGGCCTCGCAAGGCCATGCCGCCGATTTCCTCCATCTCCAGGCCCATGGCCTCTTTTGCCGCCTCCTCCAGGAAAGAACCCGTTCCCGCGCTGCAGGCATCGTTCATGGCATAGTCCGATGGCACCCCGTTCCGGATATAGGTGTACTTCGCATCCTGGCCGCCTATTTCGAAGATCGTGTCGACACCCGGGTCATAATAAAGGGCCGCCGCCGCATGAGCAATGATCTCATTCACGATGCCGCCTGTCAGGGCGTGAAGTCCCGCGATCTGTCTTCCGGAACCCGTCACCCCCAGTCCGAGGATCTCGACTTTATCCGCCAGCGCTCCAAGCTGGTGAAACAGGTCTTCGTAGCAGTCCCTTGAAGCCTGCACGGGATCGCCTTGGGTCCTCAAGTAGACGGAAGCCAGAACACGGTCGTCGTTCATTCTCATGAGCACCGCTTTGGTCGTCGTGGACCCCACGTCCAGTCCGATGATGCAGCGGTCGCCTTCACGGACGACCCCTCTTTCTCCCTTCTTGAACTCCACGCGGCCGGTGAATTTCTCAAGGGGATCGAGACAGGAGAAGGAACTCTCGCCGCTTCGGAAAAGTTTCCCCATTTCCGGTACAGGTCCCGGCTCAAGATCAAGAGCCCAGACGGCCGACCCCAGGGCTTCGAAATAAGCAGCTTCGGAGGGAACGATCAAACGGCCGATTTCTTTCCGGATGGACTCGGTCATCACATCGTTCCGGGCCGTCCCCCCGACCAGTATCACCGATTTCCCCCGGATCTGCTTTAGCAATTCCAGAATTTTCCCTGCCATCATTTCGCTCAGCCCGGCGACAATCCTGCCCTTCGGCACCCCCTTGTTCATGGCATGGGTGCAGTCGCTCTTGCAGAAGACGCTGCATCGTCCCGATACCCTGTAAGGACTTTCCTTCCATCCGCACTGCATGGCCTCCTCGGGAGATAGCCCCATTCTCCCGAGCTGCTGCATGAAAAATTCCCCCGTCCCGGATGCGCACTTATTGCCCGTCAGCACCGATGAGATTCTGCCTTCTTCTGAAAGGACATAGACGATAAAGGATTCGCCCCCGGCGCTCACGACGGAGTCGACGGGGCCCTCTTTCCCGTTGAAACAGGTGAGTGCCGCCTCAACCGCCTCCGGTTCCGAAATCGAGGTGAGATTGACCCTGTGACGAAATTTCCTTCCCGTCACGGCGATCCTGAAATCTCCGTTTCCCGCCAAAGGGCGCAGGACATCCTGCAGGACACTCCGGGGATTGCCGTTGTGCGGCCTGATGCAGACAGATTCCACCTGTACGCGGTTATCCCCGTCACGGGAGACCTGAACCGCCGATAATGTCGTGGCTCCGATGCAGATGCCGAGGCTTTTCTTGTCTTCCATTTCTCTGAATTCCTGCTCAGCCGGAATACCCCGACCGTCAGCAAAAAAGGGTCTTCAGTTCCAGGATATTTTCACAGGTGAAATCGGGACGCTGACGGAGGAGCCCCTTCCTGTCACCCAGCCCGTTCAGAAAGGCGCACCCCCATGCACCGGCGTTCCTGGCCATTCCCATATCGTGCACCCCATCGCCGATCATAACCGTTCGTTCTCCCGAAACCCCGTGCTGTTTCATCAGGCCTTCCAATATTCGGGCGTCCGGCTTCACGTAGGGGGTGCTGTCCCTGCCTATAATGCCGTCAAAATATCCGTGAATCTGCAAAGCCCCTGCTATTCTTATCGTGAATTCATACAGCTTATTGGTCACGATCCATTTTCTTTTTCCTTCGAAATGCCTGAGGACGTCATCCACACCGGTATACAGGCGCGTCGCATCGAGCAGGTGATCTCCGTAATACGCTAAAAAAATATTTCGCGCCTCGGCATAAAGCTTCTTCTTTCCCTCTCCGAGAGATCTCTCCAGCAGCCTCTGAACCCCGTCCCCTATAAAACCTATGGCTTCCCCATAGGGTCTTTCCGGAAGGCCCAGTGACCGGAGCGTAAAGTTGACCGCCCTTACGATATCCTCGCCTGTATCCACAAGGGTCCCGTCAAAATCGAAAACCATGAGATCCATAGTAATCATATCTTCCCACGCCTTGTAAAACCGTATATCTTAAATATAAGAATTAATACGTTCAATATCAAGGACAAAAAGATGAGAGGCGACGGCCGTTTTCTCAAATTCCTGTCCTCTTTCTTTTACACGGCCAGCATACTATTTGTGTTGACTGATCCCGCTTCTCATGCTAAAAAACCGTTACCGCTTGGATCCAGAATCCATGGACTGAGACGGACAGGGTAGTATGCTGTATAGCATAGCTGTATTTTGTTGCCCTCCGGACCCGGTCCGGAGGGCTTTTGTTTTTTTATTAAGGTTCGTCATGACACTCTTGAAGAAAAGCAGGAAAGACACCATCGCTATTCTCGGTCCCGGAAAGGTGGGCACGGCCGTGGGGTTTCTTCTGCGATCGGCAGGATATGAAATAACCGCACTTGCCGGACGTTCCAGGGAGTCCTGCAGGAAGGCCCTTCCCTATACGGGAGGAAAAATTTATTCCGGGCTCGCCGATGCTGCTTCTCAGGCCCGCTGCGTTCTCATCACGGTCAGCGATGATGCCATCAAAAGCGTGTGTGACACGATTTCAGAAGGCACCCCACTGAAAGGCAGGAAAGTCATTCACATGAGCGGCGCGGGAGGACTCGATCTCCTGAAATCCGCCCGGGATGCCGGAGCTCATATCGGGAGCATCCATCCGATCCAGTCATTCGCCGACGCCCGAGGAGCGATCGAGAATATCCCCGGCAGCACGTTCGGGATTACCGTGGACGATAGGATCAGAAAATGGTCCCTTCGTTTCGTCCGGGACATGGGAGGTCATCCTTTTTTTGTCTCCGAGGCAGACAAGCCCCTCTACCATGCCGCCGCGTGTCTGGCTTCGAATTATCTTGTCACTCTGATGCACGCGGCGGAGGAGATTTACATGTCATTGGGGCTCAGTTCCGATAACGCTGTACGGGCCTTCTGGCCCCTTGTGAAAGGAACCATCAGAAATATCGAATCGAAGGGAACGGTACAGTCTCTCACCGGTCCCATCGCCCGCGGGGACATCGGAACGGTGAAGAAGCACCTTTCAGCCCTTCATGAAGACCTTCAGGCATTGATCGAATTCTATTGCCGGACGGGCTCGCTGACCGTCGATATAGCCTTGAAAAAGGGAACGATATCCCGCGAAAGGGGTCAGGAAATAAAATTGCTTTTCAACAGGAGGAAGATGAAATGAGCAAGGAAGTCAAGTTGAACAAGATCACGACCTCCGTGATCCGCGACATGAAACGAAAAGGCGAGAAGATTACCATGCTGACGGCATACGACCACTCCATGGCAGCCGTCCTGGATGAAGTCGGCGTGGACATTCTCCTTGTTGGAGATTCCCTGGGCATGGTGGTTCTCGGTTATGACAGCACCCTGCCCGTGACCATGGAAGACATGCTCTGCCATACCAAGGCCGTCACAAGAGCGGTGAAACGCGCCCTCGTCATAGGAGACATGCCCTTCATGTCCTATCAGATCTCCGTTGAGGAAGCCGTCCGCAACGCGGGCCGTTTCATGCAGGAGGCCGGGGCGCACGGCGTGAAGCTGGAGGGCGGCCGTGAGGTCGCCGAGGTGACCCGCAGGATCGCCTCTTCGGGCATTCCCGTCATGGCCCATCTCGGTCTCACGCCCCAATCGGTGCATCAATTCGGCGGCTACAAGGTTCAGGGAAAGGAAGACGCAGCGGCGCAGCGCATCATCGAAGACGCGAAAATCCTCGAGGAGGCCGGCGCCTTCTCGGTGGTCCTGGAATGCGTTCCGGCTAAGCTTGCCGAAACGATCACCCAATCCATCGGCATTCCGACCATCGGCATAGGCGGCGGCGTTCACTGCGACGGGCAGGTCCTGGTAATCCATGACATGCTCGGCATGTTTGAAAAGTTCACACCTAAATTCGTGAAGAAATACGCCAACCTCAATTCACAGATCAAGGAAGCGGTGAAGCAGTATGTTGAAGAGGTGCGGACGGGCGTCTTCCCCGGAAAAGAGCACTCCTTCTGAACAGGCCGTGTCTGATTAAAAATAAAAAGAGCCCCATCCCCGCAAGGGAGGGGCTCTTTCAACAACAGGCTGTTGAAAAACGGAAGCTCTCGATCTTTCCGTTATCCTTCCGTGTACTGGCCGGCCTTGAAATTATCGATGGCCTTTCCTACCCTTCCTGATACATCCAGGTATATCCGTATGCCCGTGGATCTGAGGAGAGCTGAGGCCTTGCGGCCGATGTGACCCGTCAGGACGGCATCCACGCTATGACCGGCTACAATATTCCCGGTAGCCGTTCCCCGTGTGACTCATTGAGCGCGGGACCCCGTGTTGGTGACCGCTTCATATTTCAGAGTTTCGGTATCGGCGATGATGTAATACGAGCACCGGCCGAATCTCGGGTCAACAAGGTCTTCCAGTTCAGGTCCGGTAGCGGATATGGCTATCTTCATGATTTCGAGACTCCTCTCTTTAGCAGGCTGTTGAAAAATGTATTTTTCAACAGCCTTTTAGACTTTCTTATGGTCCTGCGTCCTCCAATGACCCTTTCTGTGAATGGCATATTCCCTCAGAGCCCTGTGAAGGGCGAGCGCCGCAAGGTAGGCGCAGTGCCTGCTTTATTTTCGTCTCTTTATCGTCCATGCTTCGTGCCCCTGAAGCCTGATCGCGATTGGAATGTTCATTTCTCGACCCGGGACCCTGAATGAACCTCGCTCTTGCTTGTCGCTTCGCCCTTGATCCTGTTCACCGTCTCCATCAGCACCGGAAACACGTTCTCTCTGATATCACCCGCCACGGCGACGAGCATGATGTCCTCTCCGGGGATGAGCTTTCCCTCCCGGATCTCAGCGAGAATTTCAACAATACCGGGGGATCTTCTCATCTCAGCAAGGATTGTTTCCATCCGCCTCCTGTCAACATCGAGGATAAGTTCCTCCACGGTCTTTCCATCCCTCGAAGTGGATCTGACCACACCGCAATGAAACAGAACCATCCCCACCCTGTTGTAGGAAGGATGTCTCCTTATTTTCTCCATCATATCATCTATGTTAATCATCTCTTTAAACCTATGGTTGAGGCTTTGTTTCTTGCCCTGCACTTGATAATTGATACCTTGCGCAAGTTATCAATTATCAGACTGAAATGCAACAGCCGTTGTGTTTCAATGATATTCTTTGACAAATCATCCCGAACCGATTAGAGATTATTCAGGCATCCGATACTCTCGGGGGACAAAAGATTAGAAAAAAAGGATTTCAGACAAGAAGCGACATCCCTCAAAAGCTTGGCCAGGTCCTCCAGAAGGCGCTGAAGCAAAGGAATATTTTTCTTCATTTGAAAGATCAGCCTCTGTGGGATGCCTGGCATAAGGCCGTTGGAAAAACCATATCGGCGCAGACCCGGGTCGATCGCCTTGACCACGACACTCTTCTTGTCAAGGTCTCGAGTTCCGCCTGGATGCATCAGCTGCAATTCGTCAAGAATGAAATCATGGAAAAACTGAATGAAATTCTCGAAAAAGAATCCGTCAGGAACATCTTTTTCTCAATAGGAGAGGTTTCCGCGGTTCAGAAGAAAAAAGACGATCCTTTCACCTTGCAACCCGATCAGAACCTGTTGAAAGACCGCGACAAAAGGCTCATTGAAGAATGCACCGCCTCCATATCCGACCGTGAACTCAACGAAATTCTGAAACGGGCCATGACCAGGACTATCATCCGCAGGAAGATGGAGAATCGCCGGAAATCTCCCTGAACAGGGCCATCATTTCTTCCGTATAGTCTCCCTTTTCATCATAGATGAAGAGAGGAGGCATAATCTCCAGCTGTTCACCCCCTTCCTTCACTCCCTCCACAAGAACAAAGGATCCTTCCGAACATGCCTTCGTATGAACCATCCGCATCCTCTTGGGCTCAATACCGTTCAGCCGCATTCTGTGCAGGAGTTCCACGAGCCGTCTAGCCGGATAGATCACAAAGACGGAGCCGGCCGCTTTCAGGATATACCGTGCGGCCGCCAGAAATTCACTGAGAGAACCCTCTATCTCATGGCGGGCCAGGGCTTTCTCCGTGTCGGCATTGATCCTCCCCGAGACGGCCTTTCTGTAAGGGGGATTGAAAAAAACCACGGGGCAGGTGCGCGGTTTGCAGATATTCCTGATCTTCCTGACATCACCGGCAATGATCTCGATCCTGTCCTCCATGGCGTTCATCCGGATGCTCCGGCGGGCCATGTCCGCGAGGTTTTCCTGGATTTCGATTCCGATGATTTTCTTTCGTCCGAAACGGCGCTGGAGAATGAGGGGAATCACGGCACTGCCCGTTCCGAACTCAACGGCGGGTCCGCTTCCCTTCAGGCGGATAAAATGGGCCAGCAGGAGAGCGTCCAGCGAAAATCGATACCCCTTTCTTTTCTGCAGGATCCTCAGGCTGCCATTGAGAAGGTCATCAAGCGTCTCACCGGCCTGCCGCAAATCCTTTTCCATAGTCCCGGCGATCCCTCATCACCCCCTGACGGACTTAACCTGATCTTCATCTTTCAGGACGTGAACCAGAATGCCGTCCCGCAGCTTTGGTTCAAACCATGTCGATTTCGGGGGCATGACCATTCCCGCATCAGCCACTTTCATCATCTGATCCATGGTGGGCGGGAAGAGAGAAAAAGCCACCGCATATTCCCCTGAATCGACCATCCTTTCCAGTTCCGCCACTCCGCGAGATCCTCCCACAAAGGTGATCCGTGCGTCTCCGCGTGGATCATTGATTCCCAGAACCGGCCCCAACAGATTGTTCTGAAGTATAGAGACATCCAGGGCACCCACGATGTCTCCTTCCTGCCAGGTCCCTTCTCTGGGCCTCAACCTGAACCATTTCCCTCTCAGGTACATGCCGAACTCCCGGGGTTCCTGCGGCGATTTTCCCCTGTAGTCCGGTTCAAGTTCAAAAGACTCCCCGATCATCCTCAAATACGCCTGCTCGCTCAATCCGCCGAGGTCCTTGACGACCCGGTTGTAATCCCTTATTTTGAGCTGATCGTGAGGAAAGAGAACAGCAAGAATGGAACATTGAGCTGGGGCATTTTCACGGTCCCTGGACTCTCTCCCTCTCCTCCCTGCAACGGCCGTTCCCGCCGCCGCTCTGTGGTGACCGTCCGCGATATAGAACGCGTCAATCGTTTCAAATTCCTTCTCGATCGCACGGATCGTTTCCGCATCGCGGACAACCCATAGAGTATGTGACACCCCGTTATCGGACATGAAATCATACTCCGGAGAATTCTCCCTGATGATGCTGATCCGGCGATTGATACTGTCACGGCCCCTGTAGGCCATCAATATGGGACCCGTCTGGGCATTGAGTCTGTCGATATGCCTTGTCCGGTCGGCTTCCTTTTCGGGGAGGGTCAGCTCATGCCGCTTCACGCGCCCCGCTTCAAACTCCGCCGCATGGACGCAGGCTCCTATGCCGCACTGTTCCTGATCGTTCATGGTCAGGCAATAAACATAAAAACAGGGTTGATCATCCTGAATCAGTATCCCTGTTCTCAATTGCTCCTCAAAATTGCACCTTGCCTTTTCATAGACCCTGTCATCGTAGGAATTCACATCCGCGGGCAGATCAATCTCCGCCTTTGTGACACGGAGAAAACTCAACGGATTCTCTGCGGCGATTTTTCTCGCCTCTTCCGAACTGACAATATCATAGGGATAGGAGGCCACTTTCGCCACCCATTGTCTGCTGGATCTCACCGCTCTGAAGGGAAAAATAACGGCCATAGGATCTCCTTTCCTCCTGATCTCTAACACACGGGAAGATTCAAAATCAACTCCTTTGAAGAACCGGTTTTTTCCCGTGCTGTCCGGCAAACGTCTCTTGCAAAACAGCATGATCCGGTGTATGGAACGATGCGTCAATAATGTGGAGGCAAAAGGTCCATGGCGTTCACGCGTGTCTTCATACACGGTCTCGAAAGCAGCAGCCGGGGCAATAAAGGTGTTTTCTTCAGGGCAAGATATCCGGATATGATCATTGAAGACTTCAAGGGAACCCTTGAGCAGCGGATGAAGAAATTAAACAGAATGCTGTCCGATAAGAAGGATCTCATCCTCGTCGGGTCGAGCTTCGGCGGTCTCATGGCGGCAATCTATGCCTGCAATCACGACGACCGGGTCAAAAAGCTCATCCTGCTCGCTCCCGCCCTGAATCTCGATGATTTCAAGCCTTTTGCGGGAAAACGGATGAACCTTCCCGTCACGATCTTCCACGGCAGAGACGACGACGTGGTGCCGCCGGCGCCGGTCAGGCAGATGGCCTCTCAGGTTTTTGCAAACCTTTCGTATCACCTCGTTGATGATGACCACCCTCTGAGGGAAACCTTTACCACCTATGACTGGGATGCCCTTTTGCGCGGGGACGCTTGACAGGCGGCCCTTCCTGTGAGAGAATTCGAGCGAGGCAAGGACACTCATGTACACAAAAAAGATTGTCATCAGATATCCCGCCGATGTGGTCGATCAGCCCATCGTCTACCGGCTTGTGAAGGATTATGACCTCATTTTCAACATCCTCAAGGCGAGAGTGTTTCCGCGGCGGGAAGGTCTGCTGGTTCTGGAGGTCTGCGGAACGAAGGAGAATTTTGACAGGGGCGTCCATTTCCTGAAAGAAAAGGGACTTCGGGTCGAGCCTCTTTCAAAGAGCGTCAAACAGAACCTGGAAAAGTGCGTCCACTGCGGGGCCTGCATCGCCTTCTGTCCGACGGGGGCGCTCCACCTTGATGGAGATTCCATGATGGTTCTCTTCGACGCCGAAACGTGCAACGGCTGTGAAATATGCGTCTCGGCCTGTCCTCCCAGAGCGATGGAAGTGGACCTGCTCTGATAAGAATGGTGCGGGCTCCGGGATTAAAAAGTTATTCACTTTCGGCGGCCTTGGACCGACCTTCGAGAAATTTCTTTTTGTCTTCCCTGGCCTTCTTGCCCAGGTCTCCGGTCAGTCTCTTTCCCTCCTCGACGACCTTATCCTTGCCCTTTTTTATGAGCTCTCCACTTTGCGCCTTTGTCTTTTCGACGGCGCCTTTCATCTTTTCCTTGTAATCCCCCGGTGTGGTGAAGCCATAATAAAGCGCGAGGCCGACAATCACGGTGAGGATGAGGATGAGAGCCAGTTTGACGAATTTCTTTATGAGAAAAAAAACGAGGAGGCCTCCGGCAACGGCAAGAACAGCCATGACGTAGGGATGAGTAGAAAACGAGACGATTGTTTCACTCATGTTATTTTGAACCTCCGGCATGAAATGGCTGCATTCTACCACACACGACCGGCGAAATCCACATCCTTTCGCCTTGCAAAATCAGACGTTAAAGTGTAATTTCAGCATATTATGCAGCCATTTTCCGGACCAGACAAGGAAGCCTCAACACGTGAAAAATTTAACAGCAAAAAAGGTCGCCCTGGCAACCCTTGGATGCAAGGTGAATCAGTATGAATCCGCCGGTCTGCGCGGGAAGCTTCAGGCCGCCGGTTTTCTCATCGTCCCCTTTTTCGGCAGCGCCGACATTTACATCATAAACACCTGCACCGTGACGGCGCGCGCGGACTACCAGTCAAGACAGCTGATCCGGAGGGCAAACCGGAAAAATCCCGCGGCGCGGATCGTGGTAACGGGCTGCTATGCCCAGGTTGCCTCTAAAGAGATCGCCGGACTTCCCGGTGTCTCGCTGGTGGCGGGCAACGCGGAAAAGGAAGACATTCCGGCTTTCCTGCGTGAGACAGAGGAAGGCAGGAAAAAGGTTTGCGTGAGCGACATGCGCCGCTGCCGGACAATATCAAACTGGAGCGGCGGCTCTCTGCCCGGACGGACACGCGCCTTTCTGAGAATACAGGACGGCTGTGATTCCTTCTGCAGTTATTGCATCGTTCCTATGGCAAGAGGCGCGAGCAGGAGCCTGCCGGAAGAAAAGGTCCTGGATGAAGTGGCGTTTCTGGCCGAATCCGGATACAGGGAAATCGTCCTCTCAGGTATCCATCTCGGCATGTACGGCACTGATCTTCAGAGCCGAAGCAGTCTCCTCAGCCTGCTTCGGAAAATCGAGACGCAGGGCCGCATCACCCGGCTCAGGCTGAGCTCCATCGAGCCGCTGGAAGTGACCCCTGAAATCCTCTCTCATTACCGTGAATCGCAAATCCTGTGCCGTCATCTGCATATTCCCCTTCAGAGTGGTGACGACAGAATACTCGGGCAAATGGGAAGACATTACAACGGCCGTCAATTTAAAACGCTGATGGAAAATATCGTCTCCGCCTTTCCCGACACGGCGATCGGAATAGACGTCATGGCCGGATTTCCCGGTGAAGGAAAAAAAGAATTCGAGAACACCTTGAATTTCATTGAGGGACTGCCCGTCGCCTACCTGCATGTCTTTCCCTACTCGAAACGCCCGGGGACATCCGCCGCGAACCTTCCGGATCAGGTAAAAGACGACGTGAAAAAGAGCCGTGTGGAGGTTTTGAGATCTCTCGGCGGCAGAAAACGTGACTGTTTTGCCCGGGGCTTTGTCGGAAGGCGGCTCTCCGTTCTCGTTGAGTCGGCTAAAGATCGCTCGACGGGTTTCATGAAAGGTTTTTCTGACAACTACATTCCGGTTCTCCTTCCCGAAGGAAATTCCTCTTTTTCGAACACGGTCATGGATATCCTAGCAGTGGAGGCGCTCGACGGAAAAATGATTGGAAGGACATTAACACATGGATAAGGACAGAATGGAGAATCTGAAGGCTTTTGAAAAGATTCTCGGTTACGTGTTCCGCGACAAAAGCCTCCTGGATACGGCCCTGATTCACCGGTCTTTTATTAACGAGAACCAGAACGAAGTCCGCGAGGATAACGAGAGGATGGAATTCCTGGGCGACGCGGTCCTCGAACTCTGCGTGAGCGACCTCCTCATGAAACGGTACAGGGATTATGACGAGGGGCAGCTTTCCCGCATGAGAGCTTCCATCGTAAATGAACTGTCTCTCGCCAGGCTGGCCGTGCGTTTCCAGGTGGGCGATTTTCTTTTTCTTGGAAAAGGAGAGGAGTCCTCGGGCGGCAGAATGAAGACGTCCATTCTGTCCAACACCTTTGAAGCCATTGTGGCGGCCGTCTATCTGGATTGCGGTTTCGACGCGACCTGTTCATTTCTGACAAAGGTCTTTCTTCCCCTGGTCGAGACAAGCGAAGACGATCCCGCCTTCAGGGATTACAAAACATCTCTACAGGGGCTCTGTCAGAGCAGGTTCAAGGTCACTCCCCGGTATTGTTTGATGAACGAATACGGCCCGGACCATGATAAGCTGTTTCAGGTGAAAGTGTCCGTCTCCGACATTCTCTCCGCATGGGGAATAGGGAAGAATAAAAAAGAAGCAGAGCAGCAGGCGGCCAAGAAAGCGCTGGAGGCCCTTGAAACGATCCCTTGGAAAGATCAATGAATACCCAGGAGCAACAGTTTCCGTCGCAGCGTTTGATTATCCCCCTTTTCATTACGAACCGTGGATGCCCGCACAGGTGCACCTTCTGCCGCGGGATTGCCGCGGAAAATTGCGACCCTGAAACAATGACCGACTCTGTCATGAAGGATATCGTTTCCTGTTATCTCTCAACATCGAAACCCGACAAAAAAGCGTACACCCAGATCGCCTTTTATGGCGGAAATTTCACCGGACTCGACCCCCATGAGCAGGATAAACTTTTGACCCTGGCGGGTGCCTTCATCAAAACGGGCGATGTCCGCTCTCTGAGAATCTCCACAAGACCGGATTTTCTCGGCCATGATCAGATCATCGAGCGCCTGAAGCGGGCTCAGGTGAAAACGGTGGAGATCGGGGCCCAGTCCATGGTGGATGAGGTTCTTGATCTCTCATGCCGAGGGCATTCATCGGAGGACGTGAGGAAAGCCGTCTCGACGCTGACGGAAAACGGCTTTGAGACAGGGGTGCATCTCATGGCCGGACTTCCGGGAGACAACCGGGACCGGTTTCTTTACAGTGTTGACGAGGTCATTCGTTTGAGGCCGGACATGGTGAGAATTCATCCGACTCTTGTCTTTACGGGAACGGCCCTGGCGGATTCTTATGAGAGAGGAGGCTATCACCCACTGTCCATGGACGAGGCTGTTGACCTTTGCGGCCATGCCCTGAGTCGTTTTGAAAGAGCGGGAATCCCTGTCATCAGAATCGGACTGCAGCCTGAGGGCGACATGGAACGGCCCGGGACGATCCTCGGCGGCCCTTATCACCCGGCCTTCAGATCCCTTGTGGAAGGAAAACTATTCTTCGAAATGGCCTCGCGGCTCCTCGCATCCATGCCCAAAAATCTCAGACAGGCGAATTTTTACGTCTCACCCAAAGACATATCGTTCTTTCGCGGGCTCAACAACAGCAACATGGAGAGGATAAACGCCCTGACTCACCCGGTCGGACTGACCGTCACGGCAGACCCCGGACAAATGAGAGGCACGTTGAGACTGGTGGCGGAGGACCATCGCCGGGAGATTCATCGGATCCCGGAAAAGGTCGATCGCAGATATACGGATCTGGAATGTGAAGATGTTTAAATCGGGATTCATTGTCATCATCGGAAAGCCGAACGTGGGAAAATCAACCCTGATCAACAGGATCATCGGGGAAAAGGTCGCCATCACGACTCACAAACCCCAGACCACGCGGAATCGCATAACGGGGATCAAAAACCTCGAGAACGCCCAGCTGATCTTTGTGGACACGCCGGGCATCCACAGGGCAAAGACGATCCTGAACCGTTATCTGGTTGATACGGCCAGAGATGCTTTCACGGATGCCGACCTGATTCTTCTACTTGTCGACGCCGGAAAAGATCCGGACGACGATGACCGCTTTATTCTCGAATCCCTGCACGATATGCCCTTGCCGGTGATTCTTGTCATCAACAAGATCGACCTCGTGAAAAAGGAAAGTCTTCTGCCGCTGATCGAGTCATACCGGAAACGCTACTCTTTCCGCGAGATCATTCCCCTGTCGGCACTGAAAGGCTTCAGCATTAATCGGCTGATCGAGTGCGCAGTCGACCTCCTTCCCGAGGGTCCACAATATTTTCACGCGGATCTTTTCACCGATCTCTCGGAGAGATTTCTCGCAGCCGAGATGATCCGGGAGAAACTGACCCTCCTCACACAAAAAGAAATCCCTTATTCCGCCGCCGTGATGGTGGATCAATTCCAGGAGGACGAGGAAAGGAATTTAATCCGCATTCAGGCCACCATCAACGTGGAAAAGGATTCGCAAAAAGGGATTCTCATCGGCAAGAGAGGTTTGATGCTGAAAGAAATCGGGCGGAGGGCAAGGCTCGACATGGAGACGTTTTTCAACGCGAAAATTTATCTTGAGCTTTATGTCAGGGTCAGGAGAAACTGGACCCGGGACACTAAATGGCTTCGCGAATTCGGGTACGGAAGGGGAAAAAGCTCATCATGACAAAACCGATCATTGCCATCATCGGCAGGCCCAATGTGGGGAAGTCGACCCTTTTCAACCGCCTGTCCGAACACAAGAAAGTCATCGTCATCGATGAACCGGGCGCGACCAGGGACCGCAATTACACGGAGACATCCTGGAGCGGAAAATCTTTTATTCTGATTGACACGGGAGGTTTCGAACCGGTGTCCGACGAAACGATTCTCGTCCAGATGAGAGAGCAGACGACCCTTGCCATTGAAGAAGCGGACAGGATCATTTTCCTCATGGACGGAAAGGAAGGATTGACGCCCTCGGACGAAGAGATCGCGAAGCGGCTCCGGAAAACCGGCAAGAATGTATTCTTTGCTGTGAACAAGATTGACGGCCCGAAGCATGAGATTCAGGCCCATGAATTTTACCGCCTCGGCATTGAACGCTTTTACACCATTTCCGCCCAGCACGGTCTGGGTGTGGGAGAACTGATGGACGCAGTGACGGACCATCTGCCCTCCTCCGAAGATAACGGCACGGAAAAGGAGGACAGGATCAGGATAGCCGTCATCGGCCGTCCGAATGTGGGCAAGTCATCCCTTGTCAATAAGATCCTGGGTTACGAGAGGACGATCGTGAATCCTGTTCCTGGAACCACAAGAGATTCCATCGATACCCCTTTCGATCTCCATGAAAAAAAATATCTTTTGATCGACACCGCCGGCATCCGCCGGAAAAGCCGGATCAGCCTCAGACTTGAGAAATACAGCGTCATAGAAGTCCTGAAGGCCATCGGCCGCTGTGATGCGGCCCTCATTCTCATCGATGCCGAAGAAGGCGTCACAGATCAGGACGCGCGGATTGCCGGCCTCGCTTATGAAAGGGGAGTCCTCTGCGTTCTCGTGATCAACAAGTGGGATATTCTCGAGAAGGACGACAGCACTCTCGGCCTTTACGTCAAAGAGGTGAAAAAAAGTCTGAAGTTTCTCGATTTCGCGCCAATCGTTTTCGTATCCGCCTTGACCGGCCAGCGTGTGCCCAAAATCTTTGAAGCCATCGATACGGCCTACTCGCAGTACACCCGAAGGGTCCCGACATCGACATTGAATGCCCGTGTCCGTGAATTCATGGAGAAGAAACCCCCGCCCCGTCACAAGAACAGGCCGAACACGCTCGGTTATGTAACCCAGACATCGGTGAAGCCGCCCACCTTCGTCTTCTTCGTCAGGGAGCCCGGGGCCGTGCATTTCTCCTATCAGCGCTATCTCGTCAACCAGATCCGTGAGGCCTTCGGTTTCGAACACACTCCGATCCGGCTTATCTTCCGCAGGAAAAGCAGATGAGCCTGATTGAACATCCTCCTCATGGCAAATGATAACTGAGGATCATGAATGCCTTGGGTGTTGCCCTCTGCCTCTGATCCATCAAGTGCTTTTCCCTGTCACCGTCGTCTGCCCCGTCGTGCTGTCGTACACAACCTGCTTTGCACTGTTTGATGAACTCACCGTTATTTTGTAATCTCTTGCGATATTGTTGACAGGTTTGATAACCACCATGTGTCCCGGCGTCACATTCCGCAGGCCGTACACTGCGAGATCGGAGAGTTTGGTCGTGTAGCTGTTTTTATCCATACCATAGACCTCTTCAGCGAGACGCACGGAATTGCAATCCGACTGCATCGCGACCACGTAGGTCCGATCCTTGTAAATCCCGTACTGGGGGATGGCAATGGCCGCCAGAATCCCGATTATGGCTACGACAATCATCAACTCCACGATCGTGAAACCTTTCCGCCCTTTTCCCGTTTTTCCCATCATGTCGCGTCCTCCTTTTTTGAATGAACGGTTTGTGAAAATATTTTGGGGAGAAGATTCACATCTGCAGAATGAATTTGCAATGCTTGAACATTATGCAGTATTTCGCGGAGATGCTTCAGGTATCATATTTTACCGCCAGGGGTTTCTCTCTTCTTTCCCCGCTGCTTCATGCGTCTCTTCGTTTTGAACAAAGGATAGAATAATGACCTGAAATGTTGTAAAAGGTTTCTGTCGGAAAACGGGAAGGATATTCACCTCATGGGGAAAATACGAACGGACTACGTGATCTGTGCCGGCCTTCTGGTTTCCGTTCTGATTGTTTTCTGGCCAACGCTTGGTCATGAATTCATCAATTATGATGATTTCTCCTATGTGGTCCATAACAACCATGTGAAGAGCGGACTCACATTGCCGGGAATCCGGTGGGCCTTCACTTCGACCTATGCGAGCAACTGGCATCCCGTAACCTGGCTCTCCCACATGCTCGATTGCCAGCTCTTCGGACTGAGGCCGGGCGGACACCATTTCACGAATCTTCTCTTCCATGCCGCAAACACGATCCTGCTCTTTCTGCTCTTGAGAACGATGACCGGGGCCTTATGGAGGAGCGCAATCGTGGCGGCACTCTTCGCCGTTCATCCTCTCCATGTGGAATCCGTGGCATGGGTCGCCGAGCGCAAGGATCTTTTAAGCACTTTTTTCATGCTCATAACCCTTTCGGCATATGCGGGCTACGTGCGGCAACCGGGGTGGAAAAGGTATGTTCCTGTGATCTTTCTTTTCGCCGTCGGCCTCATGGCGAAACCAATGCTCGTGACCCTGCCTTTTGTCCTTGTCCTTCTGGATTACTGGCCACTGGATCGTCTGGAGATGGACGGCAAGTCCCGTAAGCAGAAGCTAACGGTCCTGAAGCGGCTCCTTCTTGAGAAGGCTCCTCTTTTCCTTCTTTCGGCCGCTTCATCCGTGATCACGATTTTTGCTCAGACCAGTGCGATCTGGAATCTAGCTGATATTCCGATTCCGACCCGATTGGGAAATGCAATCATCTCCTATGCGAAATACCTTGGACTGACTTTCTGGCCGACGGACCTCGCGATTATTTATCCTTATCCCGATTCCCTTTGTTTTTTGGAGATGATCCTGGCTTCTGCCGTTCTGGTCGTTATCTCCACTTTCGTTTTCCTGACCGCGAAGAAACACCGCTATCTTCCGGTCGGATGGCTCTGGTTTCTGGGAACCCTGGTTCCGGTTATCGGTATCGTCCAGGTCGGCTCCCAGGCCATGGCGGACCGGTACACCTATATCCCCCTCATAGGCATTTTTATCATGCTGGCCTGGGGCGGAAGCGATCTCTTTGAGCGTTTCAAATGGAGCGCAAAGGCCTCGGAGATCATCACGGCGGGATTGATCCTTGTTCTCATGACGCTGTCCGCTCGCCAGGTCGTGTTTTGGAAAGACGGCATCACTCTCTTTCAGCACACCATTCGGGTAACCTCTGATAATTACGTCGCCCATAACAATCTCGGAATAGCTCTGGCCCATCAGGGGAAAAGGGATGAGGCCTCTATTCATTTTCGTGAGGCTCTGCGGATCAGCCCCATCTACACGCACGCCCGTTACAACCTGGCTCTCAACTGCCAGAATGAAGGAAATATCGATGAGGCAATAGTCCATTACAGGGAATTGATCCGCCTGAGCCCTTCGGCGGATGGCCGTAACAATCTGGCAGTGGCTCTTATGGCCCGCGGGGAGTACGAGGAAGCGGCCGAACAGCTTTTAAAGGCCATACAGGACGATCCCGGCAATGCCAGGGCCTACAATAACTACGGTGTCATCCTCATGCAGAAAGGCGACACCGATGCGGCCAGACTTCAGTTCGAAAAGTCATTGCGTCTCGATCCAAACTATGAAAATGCCCGAAGCAATCTGGCCCTGATCCGGAAATCAAGAGAGAAAAAACCATAAAAAAGGGGGCTCAAAGAGCCCCCTTTTTCCAGCTAACCTTTTTCAGGATCAGCTTGTTGTGGTCTGGCCGGTCGCGCTGTCGTAAACGACCGTCTTCGTCGACTTGTCTGACGTCAAGGTGACCGTATAGCCCGTGGTTCCTACCAATGCAACCGTTGCCGCGTTCCCCGCCGACACCTTAACCCCGCCGAAAGCAGAGAGGTCAGTCTCAGGAGCCGAGGTGGCAATATATGCATTGTTCTGAACGTAATAGGCCTCTTCCGCTATGCGTATCGCGTTGACATCCGCCTGCATGGACGCAATGTAGCCTCTTTCCCTGTACGCTGCGAACTGCGGGATGGCTATCGCGGCCAGAATGCCGATGATGGCCACAACGATCATCAGCTCAACCAGGGTGAAACCCTTCTGCCCTCTTCTCATTTTTCTCATCATAACTCATTCCTCCTTGTTGTTAGTTTGTTTTAGCATCCATAAAATTCTTCCTGCCGCTTGTCCTTATTAACTTGTTGTCGTCTGGCCGGTCGCACTGTCGTAAACGACCGTCTTCGCCGTCTTGTCTGACGTCACGGTGACCGTGTAGCCAGTCTTTCCCACTATTGCGACTGTAATCGAATTTCCCGCAGATACAGTCACCCCGCCGAAAGCAGAGAGGTCGGTCTGGGGAGCCGTCGTGGCAATATACGCATTATTCTGGACAAAATAGGCCTCCTCCGCTATGCGAACCGCGTTTACATCCGACTGCATCGAAGCGATATAGCCTCTTTCCCTGTATGCCGCGAACTGCGGGATGGCTATCGCGGCCAGAATGCCGATAATGGCCACAACGATCATCAGCTCAACCAGGGTGAAACCCTTCTGCCCTCCCCTCCTTTCCATCATGATGTCTCTCCTTCCTTAGTTTGAAAATCAGGAAAATCCCGGTACTATTGATCAATCACACGATCCGGTGCGACTCTATACTCTGATAGAAGCAAGTCACGTGCCAGGCAACTGCCGCCGGAGGCGAAAACCGGCCCCATACACGCTATCCATCGTGATATCAATATATTGTCCATGTTCATGTCGGATGTCTCAAATAAGATTCCCTGGCATCAACATCGAAGACTGGGTCAACTTCACCGTTAAACGGTGATTTTCACCTGTCCGCGGAACTCAGATCTACGAGATTCCAAGTTTTTCAATACGATGTTTGAGTGAATCATAGCTGACATTCAGCAGTTCCGCTGTTCTCTTCTTGGATCCCCCAGCTTTTTGAAGGGCCTTCCTGATGAAGGACCTCTCCACTTCAGCCATCGTTTCATTCAGATCAAGACCCCCATCCGGGATCTCAGGTTCAGGCGGGAACAAGCTCTCATGTTGCTGGTCTCTCGAGATGACAAGATTCTCCGGCAGGATGATGTTCGACGTCTCCAGCGCGACGCTTCTCTCTATGATGTTTTCGAGTTCCCGGACATTGCCGGGAAATTCATACTCCATCAGGAGTTCCATGGCATAGGCGGATATTTTCTTTATTTCCTTCCCGAATTCTTTTGAGTACTTCTCGATGAAATACTTCGTCAGTATCGGTATGTCCTCTTTTCTCTTCCGGAGAGGCGGTATCTTTATGGGAATGACATTGAGACGATAATAAAGGTCTTCCCGGAAGCTTCTGTTTTTCACCTTCTCCTGCAGATTTTGATGGGTCGCCGAGATGAGCCTGAAATCAATTGTGATGTCTTCCGATCCGCCGATTCTCCTGAAGCTCTTTTCCTGGACCGCTCTCAGCAGCTTCACCTGCAAAACAGGCGGAAGTTCGGCAATCTCATCGAGAAAGACCGTTCCTCCGCTCGCGACCTCGAAAAGCCCCATCTTATCGGCATAGGCACCCGTGAAAGATCCCTTCATGTACCCGAACAGCTCACTCTCCAGCAGATTCTCAGGCAGTCCTCCGCAATTGATGGCGACAAACTGTCTGTTCCCCCGGGAACTGTTTTCATGAATCGCCCGGGCCACCAGTTCCTTCCCAGTCCCGCTTTCTCCGAGGATCAGCACATTTGCGGGCGTGTCGGCCACCTTCTTCACTTGTGAATAGACCTTGAGCATTTCCCTGCTCCTGCCCACGATGTTTCCGAAATACAACGCATCGTCTCCGGATTTGGCGAGAAAGGTATCGTCCTGGCTCCCCAATCCCTTCTTTCGCAGGGCTTCCTGAACCATGGTCTTGAGGTCTTCGATGTCGAAGTTTTTCTCAAGGTAATCATAAGCGCCTTCCCGCATGGCGGCCAGCGCCGTATCCCCGGAGGCATACGCGGTAATGAGGATGACCACGGTATCCGGGGATATCTCCTTGATCCCCTTCAGGACATCAATCCCGTCTACCCTTGGCATTTTAAGGTCCGTCAAAACGAGATCGTATTTCTTCTTCCGGCACTGATGGATCGCCGCTTTGCCGCTCTCCACGGCATCGACATCATATCCTTCTTTCTCCAGCATGATCTGCAGAAGCTCCTTCATGCCCCGGTCATCATCCACGATAAGAATTCTTCCCATTCCGCTTCCCTGTCCTTTGATTGTCCCGCGCGTCCATGGTCAGGATTCCACCCCGCCTCCGTGCGACGGCAAGCTGACATTGAATCGCGTCCCTCTTCCCGTCTCGCTTTCGACCTCGATTTTACCCCCGTGGCTTTCCACGATCCTGTTCACGATGGCGAGACCCAGGCCGGACCCTCTTTCCTTTGTTGTGTAAAAGGGCTCGAAGACCCTCGCGAGATCTTTTTCTTCAATTCCGCAACCCTGATCCTGGATCCATATTTCCACGTACTCTTTTCCATCAAGATGGACCTCTTTCGTTCCTATCTCAAGCCGCCCCCCATCCGCCATGGACTGGAGGGCGTTCACGGCAAGGTTCCAGACCGCCTGCCTGATTTCCAGCCTGTTGCCACGGACATTTGCCCGAACGGACATATGGGCCTCCACCTCGACCTCCTCTTTCCATTCCGGCGTGAATCGGATGGACTCAAGAACATCGGCGATGATTTCATTTACATCGAGCCTTTCGTTGCTGTCAAGGCTGGGTCTCGCGAGGAGCAGAAAATCCTTCAGGAGCGCTTCAAGCTGGTCCTTCCCCCTCAAAATGATCCTCATGAGCCGCTCGTTCATGTCCTTCTCCCCGAGCTTGAGATCACTCCTCAGCATCTGGACGGAGCCGCTGATGGACGCCAGGGGATTTCTCATTTCGTGCGCGAAACAGGCCGACATCTCACCGATCAGGGCCAGCCGCTTGTTTCGTTCAATCTCTTTCTCCATGTTCCTCACGGATGTGAGATCCTGAAAAACCAGTATATCCCCGATCCGTTCACCCGCCTTGCCGCTCAACCGCGATGCGGAAAAACCCATAATTCGCTTTCCCTTCTCTCCCCTGTCCAGGATCAGTTCAAACCGGTTTCTGTCGTTTCCTCTTAAGACATCCGCTTCCTTTCCTTCCAGCCGGTTCAGGATTCCGGGGAAAAGCTTCTCCAGCTTGACTCCCCTCACGTCCTGAAACCTGTAACCCGTGATTTCTTCCGCCGCCCGGTTGAACGATTTCACCTCTCCCTGGAGATCAAACGTCAATATCCCCGTATCAACGGATTCTATGATGCTCCGGTGCAGCAAGTCGAGCTGATTAAAGGCGTCTTCCTTCTCCGCGAGAAGCCGGCGGAGTTTCTTTTCGCTGACGACCACGAAACTGGTAAGGAATGCCACAATGTAGAAGGAAACAAAATGAATGAATATGCGTGAGAACACAAAGCCCGCGCTGTGATCATACACCGCTGCCGTCCCATGAACGGACTGGATGAATCCGTAATATTCGAAATCCAGCAGGAGACCATAAAGAATACCGCTTGCTGAGGCGATAATGAGTCCGCCCCTCCTTTCGAGAAACAGGACGGAATAGATAATGACAAGAGGGTAGAAAACGGAATAGACGCTTTCGATTCCGCCCGTCACGAAAACGAGCACGGTCACCAGCGCCACGTCCATGAGGGTCTGGATGTAGATATTGATCCTGATGCTCGCCAGGAACCGGAGGAGAAGAAGATAGATAAACGTCAGAAAATAGGTTATGATGATGATATAATAAAGATAAACGATCGAGACGCCGGGCAGAGACGTGGTGCCCTTGATCTGAACAAAGGCAGCAACTCCCAGAAGAAAAGTGACAATGACAACCCTGAAAAACATGAGCCAGCGAAGTCTCCTGAGCAGACTTCCGCCGGGAAGAAGATGATTGTTCATTTTTTTACCAACAGCAACTTTACAAGAATTTCAGAATGCCCCCCTGCACCGGGCACATTTAAAGACGATCTCCCCAATGATCATTATAGGTTTCACACTTAATTATTTGAATGCTATACCATTTTCCCTTCTAAATCTATTGAATTCATCCCGTCGGTTCACCCTATGCTGAGGCCTCTGCTCCCGATCCTTCTCTGCTTCATGGCGGGAATTACGGCAGGCTACACCCGCTCTTTCCCGGAATCATTTTTGACCGCCGCCCTTATTCTCTTATGTATACTTCTTCTTGTCTCCACTGTCAACCAATGGAAACGCTTGAGCTTTTCATTCGCGTGCGTGTCCATATTCATGCTGGGCATTCTGAATGTTCATCACGATATCCATGTGATCCCGGGCGCCCATGATATCAGCCGGTTCGCCGACAGCAAAAAAATGACGCTCGAGGGCATCGTTGCAGACAGCCCGAGGGTCTTTCCTGAAAGGGCGGAATTGATCATTGAGACAACAAAGATCATCGAGGCCCGCAGTATCGTACCCGTTGAAGGAAGGATTCTGCTGTCTCTCAATGACAACAGCGGGCTGCCGAATTACGGAGACCTCATTCGATTCAAGACAAAACTCAAGCCTCCCCGCAATTTCAACAACCCCGGCGGATTCGATTACGTGAGGCACATGCGCATGAAGGGCATACGTCTTCGCGGGACCCTCGACAAGACCGGGTTTGTCGTCATCCGGACAGGGGATGGCAACCCTCTGAAAATCCGCCTTGAAAAATTCAGGAACACCCTGCGCACGTCCATAAGAGAAAACGCCGGTTCCCCCGAAGGCGAAATCATCCAGGCCATGATCCTCGGAGAACAGAGCGAAATCCCGCGGGACGTCATGGACAAATTCAGCCAGACAGGCACAACGCACATCATTGCCATATCCGGATTCAACATCGGGATCATCGCCGCCTTTTCTTTTTTTATCATCAAGGCCCTGATGAAATCCTCGGAATATCTTCTTCTGCGATTCAATATCGTCAAGGTCTCCACTCTTTTCGCCCTCATTCCCATTGTTTTCTACGCCTTCATAGCCGGTTTCGGCATATCCGTGATCCGGGCGACACTCATGATCGCGGCTTTCCTTATGGCCATCCTGTTTGGAAGGGAACGCGATCTTGCAAATACATTGGCGTTCGCTGCTCTCGTGATCCTTATCTTTTCTCCTCTCGCTCTCTTTGATGTCTCTTTCCAACTCTCCTTTGCCGCCGTCGCGTCGATTCTGTTCATCGTTCCGAGGTTGACCGCTTTTTTCCCCGGCGGAGATCCGGATAAAAACAATTCCCATCCCTGGTTGAAAAAGGCCTTCTCCGGGTTCCTCCTCTTCATGGCCGCGTCCCTTGCCGCGACACTGGGCGCGGCGCCGCTGATTGTCTATTATTTCAACCTGGTTTCGGTGATCACACTCCTGGCCAACATTCTGATCGTCCCGATCATGGGCTATCTCGTGATTCTGATCGGCATGGCCGTCATCCTCACAGCTCCACTATCCCACGCTCTCACCGTTGTCCTCGTCAAGCTTTCTTCTTATCTGACCGGTCTGTCCATCTCCATCGCTGATTTCCTCTCCCGGCTGCCGAATGCCTACACCTTCGTCCCTACGCCCACCCTGCCTGAACTCATTGCTTACTACCTCCTCCTGATCGCGGTCATGAAATCAATAGATCTGTGGAGAGAAAAAAAGGAACCCGGTCTTACGAAAACAACGGAGACGGGCAAGGCGCTCCTCAAAGTATCGTTCTGCATCCTTATCCTGTTCATCATCATCGACGGCATCTGCCTGTATTACAAAGACCGCCATCCCGGTCTTCTGAGGACATCCTTCATCGACGTCGGCCAAGGCAATTCCACTCTGATTGATTTTCCCGGCGGAACAAAAATGCTCCTGGACGGCGGCGGCTTTTACGACGAAAGATTCGACATGGGCAGGCACGTCCTTGCGCCCTTCCTGTGGTACGAAAAAATAAGCAGGATAGACATCGTCGTCCTCAGCCACCCGCACCCCGACCACCTGAACGGCCTCCTTTACGTTCTTGAACATTTCAACGTCCGCGAGGTGTGGTCCAACGGTGATGAGGAGGATTCCGACGCCTACGACAGGTTCAGGAGAATCATCGAGAAAAAAGGGATCCCGCACCGTATCATGAACAGGGACAGCCGCCCCGTGATGATCGGCGGCGCGAGGATCCAGGTGCTGCATCCCGGCGGACGGATGGACAGGGATTCCCTCGATACCAATGACCGGTCGCTCGTCATGAAAATCACTTTCGGCGATGTGGGCATCCTGCTTCCCGGAGACATATCGGAAACAGCTGAATCCCTTCTTCTCGACAGGAGAACAGATCTCAAAAGCCGCATCCTTCTTGCGCCCCACCACGGGAGCGGTCGCTCCAGTTCCATTCCTTTCATCGGAAAGGTGAGGCCCGATACGGTGGTTTTCTCCTGCGGTGCCGGAAATATCTTCCGCCTGCCCCATCCCGGCGTCCTGGAAAGATACCGGCATCAGGGTTCCCGCATTTTCAGAACCGACAGGAACGGCGCCGTTCAAATCGAAACGGACGGAAAGGAAATCCGCTCCCGCGTATTCCGGGAGACATGATTCCCCCATTCCATCTTTTTATTGCCTTTGAAAACGTTCTATGCTATCCGTAACGCCTTTAAATGATACTGAGAATTAAAAAAAAGGACTTGAAAATTGGAAACCATCAGTTCAGTCAGGGGATTCAAGGACATCCTGCCGGGTGAGGTGGAAAAGTGGCGTTACGCGGAGGAAAAAGCCCGGGAGATCTTCTCCTGTTTCGGGGTTCGCGAGATTCAGATTCCCATCCTCGAAAAGACGGAGCTCTTCCAGAGAGGCATCGGAGAGACCACCGATATCGTTGAGAAGGAAATGTATACCTTTACCGACCGCGGCAATGAATCTCTCACCCTCCGCCCCGAGGCGACGGCATCGGTCATCCGGGCCTATGTACAGCATTCGCTTCATGCCCAGGACCCCGTCTCAAAACTCTTCACCATCGGTCCCATGTTCCGGAGGGAGAGGCCGCAGAAAGGGCGATACCGGCAGTTTCATCAGATCAATGTCGAATTCATCGGGGTCGGCAGCCCCTTCATGGATGCCGAGATCATTATTCTCCTCATGGTCCTCCTCAGAAACCTCGGAATCGAAGGCCTTCAGCTTGAGCTGAATTCACTCGGCTGCCCGGAATGCCGGCCCGCCTTTCGTCAGACCGTCACCCTTTTTCTCAGGGACAGGACGGAAGACCTGTGCGAAGATTGCCTGAGGCGCAGAGATACCAACCCGCTGAGGGTCTTCGACTGCAAGGTGGAGGGATGCCGGCAGGTGATCGCCCATGCCCCTCAACTCCTGGACTTTCTCTGCGCTGACTGCAGTGCTCACTTCGAGAATGTGAAGGAATATCTCAAAATATTTGATCTCCCCTTTGAGATCAAACCCCGGATGGTCCGCGGCCTTGACTATTACACGAGGACGGCTTTCGAAGTCACCGCATCCTCTCTGGGCGCCCAGAGCGCCGTCGCCGGCGGAGGACGCTACGACCGGCTCATCGCGGAACTGGGAGGACCGGACATCCCCGGCATCGGATTCGCCATCGGAATGGAGCGCCTGGTCTCCCTCATGCCGGCGGCAAACGAGTCCTTCGTTCAAAATCCGGATATCTTCATCGCAGCCCTCGGCGACGTGCCGCGGCTATGGGCGTTTGCCCTCTGCAACTACCTGCGCATGGCGGGAGTCCGGGCGGAGATGGGTTACGATGAGAAAAGCCTCAAGAGCCAGATGAAGCGTTCCGACAAGCTCATGTGCGCTTTCACACTGATCCTCGGCGACAGGGAGATCCAGGAAAACAAGGCGGAATTGAAGGACATGAAAAAAGGGACACAGGAGACGATCAAACTCGATAATTTCGATGATATAGCGGAAGCGATCATAAGCAAAGCTTCAGGGAGGAATGAAGAAATTGTCTGATTTTATAAATGTCAGGAAAAGAACTCACTACTGCGGCGATCTCAGGGCCGCCGACGCAGGCAAGGAGGTCATCCTCATGGGATGGACCCACAGGCGGCGCGATCACGGCGGTGTCATCTTTGTGGATCTGAGGGACAGGGAAGGCCTGACCCAGATTGTATTCAACCCCGAACACAGCCCGAACGCCCATGGCGAGGCACACCGGATTCGAAGCGAATATGTTCTTGCCGTCAGGGGCAGCGTCCGGATGAGGCCGGAGGGCATGGCCAATCCAGACATCCAGACCGGTGAGATCGAAGTCATGGTCACGGATCTGGAAATCCTGAGCGAATCAAAGACCCCTCCCTTTGTCCTCGACATGGAGAGCGACATATCGGAGAACGTGCGTCTGAAATACCGCTATCTCGACCTGAGGCGGCCTCAGATCCAGAGGAACCTTATCCTGAGGAGCCGCGCGGCCGCGGAAACCCGCACGTACATGAACAGCCTGGGTTTCATCGAAGTCGAAACACCGGTCCTGACCAAGAGCACCCCGGAAGGCGCCCGCGACTATCTCGTTCCCAGCCGGATCAACCCCGGCATGTTCTACGCCCTGCCCCAGTCCCCCCAGCTCTTCAAGCAGCTCCTCATGGTCTCGGGATTTGACCGTTACTATCAGATCGTCAAGTGTTTCCGGGATGAGGACCTGAGGGCGGACCGGCAGCCTGAATTCACCCAGATCGACGTGGAGATGTCGTTCATTGCCGAGGACGATATCATCGGCGTTATTGAAGGCCTCATCGCACGGGTCTTCAAAAGCTGCATCGACAGGGATGTTTCGCTTCCCCTGCCGAGAATCACGCACAAGGACGCCATGGACCGCTATGGAAAGGACAACCCGGATACGCGGTTCGCCATGGAACTGGTGGACCTGACGGAGATTCTCGGGAACGCCGATTTCAACGTGTTCCGCGAAACCGCCGGGAGCGGCGGCATCATCAAGGCCATCCGGATCGCCGACGGGAAAAATGTATCCCGGAAAGATCTCGATGAGCTCACAAACGCCGCGGTCGACTTCGGCGCCAAAGGCCTCGCCTGGGCAAGACTAACGTCCGGGGGATGGACATCTCCCATCGCCAAGTTTCTGAAACCCGGAGAAATGGAGAACACCAATAAAAAGATGGGAGCCGTGGAAGGCGACATTCTTCTATTTGTAGCCGACACGCCGAAGATCGTGCAGGAGTCGCTCGGCAACCTTCGGCTTTATCTGGCCAGAAAACTCTCCCTCATCGCGCCGGACATGTACTCCTTCACCTGGATCACCGATTTCCCGCTCATGGAATACAGCGACACGGAAAAGAGATATGTCTCAACGCACCACCCCTTCACCTCGCCCGTTTTTGACGATCTTCCCCTTCTCGAAACGGATCCGGGCAGGGTCAGGGCGCGGGCCTACGATCTTGTCCTGAATGGATCCGAGATCGGAGGAGGCAGCATCCGGATTCACCGGCAGGACGTTCAGTCCAGGATATTCCAGGTGCTGGGCCTGACGGAAGAAGAGGCCCGATCGAAATTCGGCTTTCTTCTCGATGCCCTGGAATATGGAACTCCCCCGCACGGTGGGATCGCCCTGGGCTTTGACCGCCTGATCATGATGCTGACTGGAGCCGAGTCGATCCGCGACGTCATAGCCTTTCCGAAAACCCAGAAGGCCGCCTGCATTCTCACCGACGCCCCCTCCAGGGTCAGTATCGAACAGCTGATGGAGCTTTCGCTGAAGATTGTCACCTGAGCCCAAGGCACAGACAAAATATGTCTCCTTCATTTTTTTCATAAAAAGGGTTGACATTCGTGTTTTTTGGTGCCATTTATTTTTACATATCAGCAATGATTATAGATTCATTCGTTCGATGTTTTGAACTAACCCTTATTATTAAAGGCACGCACAAGGCAAGGGGTATCTGGTCATTAAATTTTTGTTCTGAATCAGCCAAATGCCTGAAGCCTAATGCCCAATGCCTGACTTAAAAAAGGAGGACTTATGCGCAGCAGATTCTGGTGTATCCTGTTATCGGCAGCTCTGGTCTTTGTTTTTTCGGGATGTGCGGAAAAGCAGGTCAAGACGGTGGAAATGGATAAGCAGGCGGCTGTTGAGAAAGAATCGGCCGCTGTAAAACAGTCCGCCGCAGCTCAGGAGGCGCCTGCCGCCGAGAAGGTCTCGAGCGCGAGACCGGCAGCCGAAAGCGGCATGGCTGCAGCCGATGATGAAAAAGCGGCAGCAGCAAAGGCGGAAAAGAAAGGGATAACCGGCGATACCTATGTCGTCAAAAAAGGCGACTGCCTCTGGCGGATCGCCGGGCATATGGATATCTATGGGGATCCTTACATGTGGCCCATTATCTACAAGGCAAACAAGAAAAACATAAAGAACCCGAATCTCATCTATCCGGGGCAGAAGCTGAAGATCCCTCGTGAGGGCGTGTCCATAGACGCGGTGAAAAAGGCAAGAAAGAAAGCCGGGGCAACCAAGCCCTACACGCCTCCCGCGGATGCGAAGGCACCGGTGAGTTGAAATTTTCTGAAATAGACCCGACGCGAGAGCACCGGCTGTTTCAGGTGCTCTCTTTTTTTCTATAAAAATGAAAATCTCTCTGGAGCGGAAACCATGGCGAAGTGGAATAGAGACAAAAAAGTGCTGGAACACGAACACACAAAATTCTGGCGTTACGCATTGAAAGATGTGAGCGAGCCGAATCTGCAGAAGGATGTGTTCCCTTACGATGACGTCTGCCGAATCGATTTCGATCACAAGCTGATGCCGATCAATCCGGCTGAAGAAATCTTCATCACAGACACCACCTTCAGGGACGGTCAGCAGTCCAGACCCCCCTACTCCGTTCAGCAGATCGTAGATATCTATACCCTTATGGGTAAGCTGGGCGGCGAGAAGGGCATTATCCGGCAGACGGAGTTTTTTCTTTACAGTCCGAAAGACCGGGAGGCGGTCGAAAAATGCATGGAACTGGGATTGAAATATCCGGAGATAACCGGGTGGATCCGGTCCACAAAGGAAGACGTCCGTCTCGTGAAGGACATGGGGCTTAAAGAGACGGGAATTCTGACCTCCGTCTCCGACTATCACATTTTTCTCAAGCTCAATCAGACGCGGAGAGAAGTTTTCGACTGCTATCTGGAAATTGTAAAATCCATCCTTGAAGAAGGGATCACTCCCCGATGCCACTTCGAGGACATCACGCGAGCGGATGTTTATGGATTCTGCATTCCCTTCGCCATCGAACTGATGAAACTGCGCGAGGAAAGCGGTATCAACATCAAGATCCGGCTCTGCGATACCATGGGCTACGGGGTGACGTACCCCGGCGCGGCGCTCCCGAGAAGCGTGGAAAAGCTGGTTCGCGCCTTCATCGATGACGCCGGAGTCCCCGGTCATCTCCTGGAGTGGCACGGTCACAACGATTTCCACAAGGCCCTCATCAACGCCACCACGGCCTGGCTTTACGGGTGCGCGGCGGCCAACGGGACAGTGCTGGGTCTGGGCGAACGAACGGGAAACGCCCCCGTTGAAGGACTGATCATGGAGTATATCGGCCTGAGGGGCAGTCGCGACGGCATCGACACCACCGTCATCACGGATATCGCCGGCTATTTTCAAAAGGAAATCGGTGTCGAAATACCGGCCAACCTGCCCTTCGTGGGCGCCGATTTCAACGTGACCCGGGCAGGGATTCATGCGGACGGGCTCATCAAGAACGAGGAGATTTACAATATCTTTGACACGACCCGTCTCCTGAAAAGACCGATTCTGCTGGAGATGACGGACAAGTCCGGCAAGGCGGGCATTGTCCACTGGATCAATTCACGCCTCGGTTTGAAAGGGAAAGAGGGTGTGAACAAAAAGCATCCCGGCGTTTCCATGATACACAAGTGGGTGGCGAAGCAGTACGATGAGGGACGGGTCACGAGTATCTCTCACGAAGAAATGGAAAAGAGGGTCCGGAAGTATATCCCGGAGCTTTTCATGTCCGATCTTGAGAAAATCAAATACATGGCCTCGCAGGTGGCTATTTCCGCAGTGGAGCAGGTCATTGAGAATCCGTCCATGAGAACGATGGATCCGGAACTTCAGGAACCGGTCATGCAGCAGGCCATCGACGAGAATCCGTCCATCCAGTTTGCCTACGTGGTGGACATGAAGGGAATAAAGACAACGCGGAACATCACCACTATCGCCGACCGGGCAAAATATGAAAACTTCGGCGTCGGAACGGATTACTCCGACCGCGAGTGGTTCCTCAAACCGCTGCAGACGGGGAAAATCCACGTGACGGATTTCTACATCTCCAAGATGACGGGCGCTCTCTGCATCACCGTCTCCGCGCCGATCGCCGATGAAAAGGACGAGATGGTCGGCATCTTCGGCGTCGATATCAAGTTTGAAGAACTCGCGAAGAGAATCGACGACATCGCGGAAGCGACGCACATCACCCTCAAGACCGAATACGAAGCCAAGAAGAAACCAAAGGAATGGCGTTGATGGAATCGGCTAATCGCCGTAGACAGGCATGTGATCGTAGGGACAGTCCTGGGGGCTTCGGGCGGCGGATGCGAGTTCCAGGATAAACCTTGAAGGTCCCCCATCACAGCCGTTCATGCCCCGGTTGAAACTCAGAAGGGTATAGCAGAGATAGAGCTGATCCTTCGCCCGGGTGGACGCCACATAAAAAAGTCGACGCTCCTCCTCTTCGCCGCCCGGTTCTTTCAATGACCGGGCCAGGGGAAGCATACCGTCGGAACAGGAAATCAGAAAAACCACGGACCACTCCATCCCCTTCGCCTGGTGGATCGTGCTCAGGATGACCTTTCCATCCTTCTTCTCCAGATAATAATTCTCGTCTTCTTCCACCATGTTCGTCATCAGGGCGAGCTCACTTAAAAAATCCTCCAGCGAAAGGAATTTTGCTGAAAAATTGCCAAGCTGGGCGAGATCCTCTTCCCGTGAATCGGCATCCGGATATTTCTCCCTCAGGATTTCCCGATACCCTTTTTCAAGAATGACACCCATCATGTCTGCCGGGGACATTCCTTCGGAAGAGTCGATGAGATTTTTCACGATGGACTGACACTCCAGGAGGCCCGGGCGGGCGTTTTTCGGCGCCGACTTCAGAAAGTCTTCCGAAAATACGGCTGTAAAAGCGCCTCCGCTTGCCGACACAAACCGCCATATTTTTTCAGCGGTCTTCTTCCCGATCCTGTCGTAAAGCCCCAAGACCCGTTTCCAGGCCGGCTCATCCAGAGGATTGACCAGAATCCGCATGAACGCGGTGACGTCCTTGACATGGGCCTGTTCAAAGAACCGGATGCCGGAACGAATCTCAAAGGGAATGCCCCTGCGCGTCATTTCCATCTGCAGCTCCATGGAATGGTAATGAGCGCGGTAAAGGACGGCGATCTCATGCATGGGGATCCCGTCCGACAGATGATCCACAATCCGCTGTGTCACAAAACCGGCCTGCGAGACGGCGTTCAGGGTTGAGACAAGCTTCGGCCGGACGCCCCGTCTCCTCACCGGCTTGAGCACCTTGTGAAATTGTATTTCATTATGTCGGATGCTCCTGTTGGCCAGATGGAGAATCTCCGGCGTGCTCCTGTAATTGGCCTCCAGTTTGAATATCTTCGCGTCGCCGTACTTCTCCGGGAAACGAAGGATGTTTTCAAAATTGGCGCCCCGGAACGAATAGATGCTCTGTGAGTCGTCTCCGACGACCATCAAGTTCCTGTGATCCGACGCGAGGAGATCCATGATCTGCGCCTGGATCAGGTTCGTGTCCTGATATTCATCCACGAGAATGTGTTCAAAACGATGCCCGTAATCCCTCCTGACTTCTGGAAATTTCAAAAGCAGCTCTCTCCAGTTATAAAGAAGATCGTCGAAGTCCATCAGGTTCGCCTCACGCTTTTTCCGCCGGTAGAGCGAGGCGACCTCGATGATTTCCGCCATCCAGTGGGAAAAATAGGGAGTCCTGCCTGCAACGGCCTTTTCCAGATCCATTCCCGTATTGATGGCGTAGCTGATGATGTCGCCGACCACGCGGCCCTTTGGAAACCGTTCTCCCCTGGAATCGATGCCCAGCGCCGCGATGCATGTGTTGATGAGCTGAGACGCGTCCTCATCGTCGGCAATGGCGTAATGGGTCCCATAACCCAGGAGAGGCGCATTTTTCCTCAGAATGCGGTTGGCGATATGATGGAATGTCCCGCCCCAGAGGCGGCTCGTATCCACTCCGATGAGCCGCTCCACCCTGGTGAGCATTTCGCGGGCCGCTTTATTGGTGAACGTGGCAAGCAGAATCCCCTCAGGGTTCAGGCCCTTTTCGATCAGCCGGGCCACCCGGTACGTGAGGGTTCGGGTCTTCCCGCTCCCCGCTCCCGCGATGATCAGCATGGGTCCGCCTTCAGCGAAGACGACTCTCAATTGATCGGGGTTCAGTTCTTTCTCGTAATGGATCATTTTTCAGCCTACAGACTTGAAACGATCTTTCCAACCGTCTCCTTGCTGCTGATGGAGGGAAAACTCCTGAGCTGGCCTTCCTTTTCATAAAATCCGATGAGCGGCGCCGTTTTCCTGTTGTACGTTT